>RRZU010543035.1_pt1 | contig 10532 bp, 8 predicted proteins | sample 2165561 | NCBI WGS metagenome assembly RRZU01 (sample SAMN10456909, study PRJNA506462) | wastewater metagenome | isolation source: wastewater sludge | place: USA: Moscow, Idaho | reverse complement strand
ACTGGTGGCCGACTACCTGCGCGAACTGCAGCGCCGCGGCATCGCGGTGCTGCTGGTCGAGCAGAAGCTCACCATCGCGCTGGAAGTCTCGCAGCGCTGCCTGCTGATGGGCCACGGCTGCATCGTCTTCGAGGGCACGCCAGCGGAGCTGCGCGCCAATGCGGGGGTGAGGCGGGAGTGGCTGGAGGTGTGATTTCAGTCGGTTGAGTGCTAATTAATTTTTAAATCATCGCGAACTGTTTGAGCGATTATTTTTTGCAAGAGTTGCCGATATAAATCCTAAAGACAAATAATTGTCGGCCCCAAAACCATTTTTTGGAATATTAACCATTAAATATCCTCCGGCATGTATGGATGAATTTTTTATTTTGTAAAAGTAGATGTTTTGTGGCCCTGATGAGTCAATGATTGGCTTCGCGAGAGGGTAGTTCTTCTCAAGCATTTTTATAATTTCCACTGGATCCAATTCATGAAAAAGAACCGAGCACGCACCATGGGGAGTGGCTGTGACGATAAATTTTATATTTTTGCGCCTAAATAAAAAACCCTTTCCGCCATTTCTGGCAATACTTGGATCTTGATTAAGTATTTCGGGTGCAACTGGTTTTGCACCCGCAGCGGCCGCCATTCTTTCCAAGGTTAGAAGATCTCCACCTGTCCCTAGGCACAGCCCATCAAAAGCAACAAGGGCTTCGGTCGTATTCGCTAAGACAGTTGGTGTTGCCTGAATGCAAAAAAAGGCACAAATTGATGCTTTTATGATTCGACAAATATTGCGATTTTTGAGTGCCATTTAAGAGGTAATTTTTGATTTAGCATTTATTTATTTTAAACCGGCAACTGTCTACATGACATAAATCTGATGTTGTCCCTGTAAATCAAGGTTTCTAACATAATTATTTTAATTGCCGTATTAATTGCTGCGATCACAAAGGCAAATCATAGTAAGAGCCTGTTTTTTTCTCCTGCTCCCAAATGCTGCTAATACTTTTGGCGGATACGACCGATTTCATCCCTTTGTGCCAAGCGGACCAAACACTTGGCTCTATGTATCCCTGCTTAAAATATAGATACTCTTCGCCGCAAAGATTCAAGTAAGACACGACTGTCTCGCGCTCATACTCTGTTAAATCGATGGGTGATTTTTTTGTAATTTCAATAATTGATTTGCGCAGTGCTTCATACCGTGAATTGCATTCCTTGAATACTTCCATAAATATGCGAAGTTCTTCTATTTTTTGTTTTTGCACAAAATATCCAATAGATAAAATTACACCAGACATTGTTGCGATTGATGCAAGCGATTCATTTTTTTTGATAAAAAGCCACGAAATTAGGATCAGCATTAAAACTAAAATATGCCAATAATAAGCAAAAAACCAAAATTTCACCCTAACATTAAGATTTATATTCATTCTGCCACCTGTAAATATTTGTTGCGATACGCAATAATTTGACCTGAGTTTTATTTTTAATTTGCTGCGAACTTCGGAAGCATAGTATTTGAGCGCAATTTTGCGAACGAAAAATTCACGATCTTGCACTTTGGAACACTTCGCTGCCGCTCAGGCTTGTCCATCCCGGGCATTCCCTCGGATTGTCCCGAATCGGACACGAAGTGCGGGATCGGGCCTCCTAGACTGGTTCTCAGCCCCTGCTCTCAGCCCCTGGACTGGATGGAGATTGCTTCCATGACCGCCTCCCTCGCACGCCACGGCCGCGTTGCCGTCATCACGCTCGACAACCCGCCGGTCAACGGCCTGGGCCTGGAGACCCGCCGCGCGCTGGCCGCGCAGGTGCACGCCGCCGAGGCCGATCCGCAGATCGCCGCGATGGTCATTGCCGGCGCCGGCCGGGTGTTCTCCGGCGGCGCCGACATCAAGGAGTTCGGTTCGCCCAAGGCGGTGGCCGAGCCCAATCTGCTTAGCCTGATCCTGCTGGTCGAGCGCGCGACCAAGCCGGTGGTGGCCGCGATCCACGGCACCTGCATGGGCGGCGGCCTGGAGCTGTCGCTGGGCTGCCACTACCGCGTGGCCGCGCCGGGCGCCAGCATCGCGCTGCCGGAGGTCAAGATCGGCCTGGTGCCGGGCGCCGGCGGCACGCAGCGGCTGCCGCGCGCGCTCGGCGTCGAGACGGCGCTGAACATGATCGTCTCGGGCGAGCCGGTCAGGAGCGAGCAGCTCGCGCAGGTGCCGGGCCAGCGCCTGATCGACCGCCTGATCGAGAGCGAGCTGATCGCCGGCGCGGTGGCCTTCGCCGAGGAGATCGCCGACGTGCGCCCGCTGCCGCGGGTGCGCGACCTGAAGGCCGCCCACCCGGAGGCCGACGCCTACTTCCAGTTCGCGCGCAACACCGCGCGGGCGATGGCGCGGCACTTTCCGGCGCCGGTCAAGTGCGTCGACTGCGTCGAGAAGTCGGTCAAGGCCTCCTTCGACGAGGGCATGCGCTTCGAGCGCGAGACCTTCCTGGGCCTGATGTGGACGCCCGAGTGCAAGGCGCTGCGCCATGCCTTCTTCGCCGAGCGCGCCGCCAGCAAGATCGCCGACGTGCCCGAGGACACGCCGCTGCGCCCGGTCGACCGGGTCGCGGTCATCGGCGCCGGCACGATGGGCGGCGGCATCGCGATGAACTTCCTGAACGCCGGCATCCCGGTGGTGATGCTGGAGATGAAGCAGGAGGCGCTCGAGCGCGGCGTGGCCACCATCCGCAGGAACTACGAGGCCCAGGTCAGGAAGGGCAAGCTGAAACAGGACAAGTACGAGCAGCGCATGGCGCTGCTGTCGACCACGCTGAGCTATGCCGACATCGGCGACGCCGACATGGCGATCGAGGCGGTCTTCGAGGACATGGCCGTGAAGCAGGCGGTCTTCGAGCAGCTCGACGCGGTGATGAAGCCCGGCGCGATCCTGGCGACCAACACCTCGACGCTGGACGTGAACCGCATCGCCTCCTTCACCCGGCGCTCGCAGGACGTGATCGGCACGCACTTCTTCAGCCCCGCCAACGTGATGAAGCTGCTGGAAGTCGTGCGCGGCGCCGAGACGGCCAGGGATGTGCTGGCCACCGTGATGGCGCTGGGCAGGAAGATCCGGAAGACCTGCGTCGTCTCCGGCGTGTGCGACGGCTTCATCGGCAACCGCATGATCGAGCAGTACAGCCGCCAGGCCGGCTTCCTGCTGGAAGAGGGCTGCACGCCGACGCAGGTCGACCGCGCGATCGAGAAGTTCGGCTTCGCGATGGGCCCGTTCCGCATGGGCGACCTGGCCGGCAACGACATCGGCTGGTACATCCGCAAGCGCCGCTACCTCGAGAAGCCGGACCTGCGCTACAGCCGCACCGCCGACCTGCTGTGCGAGATGGGCCGCTTCGGCCAGAAGACCGGCGCGGGCTGGCATGACTACCAGGCCGGCAAGCGCGACGCCATCCCGAGCCCGGTGGTCGAGCAGATGATCGCCGACCACCGCGCCGCGCTCGGCATCACGCCGCGCCGGATCAGCGACGAGGAGATCGTGCACCGGCTGGTGTATTCGCTGGTCAACGAGGCGGCGCGGCTGCTCGAGGAAGGCATCGCGGCCAAGGCCAGCGACATCGACATGGTCTACCTGACCGGCTACGGCTTCCCGCTGCACCGCGGCGGCCCGATGTGCTACGCCGACACGCAGGGCCTCTTCAACGTCGTCGAGGACATGAAACGCTTCGCCCGCAACCCGCATGACGACGCGGCGTTCTGGCAGCCGGCGCCGCTGCTGGCGCGCCTGGTCGCCGAAGGCAAGACCTTCAACCCCGCCTGAGCGGCCGGCTCGATCGGCCTGATCCAGAACACGACGGAGTTCGCCCCATGACCACCGCTGTCATCGTTTCCACCGCGCGCACCCCGCTGGCCAAGAGCTGGAAGGGATCGTTCAACATGACCCACGGCGCCACGCTCGGCGGCCATGTCGTGGCCGAGGCCGTGCGCCGCGCCGGCATCGAGCCCGGCGCGGTCGAGGATGTGCTGATGGGCTGCGCCAACCCCGAGGGCGCCACCGGCTGGAACATCGCCCGCCAGATCGTGCTGCGCGCCGGCCTGCCGGTGAGCGTCTCGGGCCTGACGGTCAACCGCTTCTGCTCCAGCGGCCTGCAGACGATCGCGCTGGCCGCGCAGCGCATCATCGCCGGCGAGGGCGAGGTGCAGGTCGCCGGCGGCGTCGAGAGCATTTCCTGCGTGCAGCAGGAGATGAACCAGCACATGTTCGTCGACTCCTGGCTGAAGCAGCACAAGCCGGAGATCTACTGGCCGATGCTGCAGACCGCCGAGAACGTCGCGAAGCGCTACGGCCTCCCGAAGGAGCGCATGGACGCGTTCGGCGCCGAGAGCCAGCGCAAGGCCTGCGCGGCGCAGGCGGCCGGGCGCTTCGCCGAGGAGATCGCGCCGATCACCGTGACCGCCGGCGTGGCCGACAAGGTGCTGGGCCTGCGCACGAAGCAGCTCACCGTCAGCGCCGACGAGGGCCTGCGCGAGGGCACGACGGTCGAGGCGGTGGCCTCGATCCGCACCGCGCAGCCCGGCGGCGTGGTCTCGGCCGGCAACGCCAGCCAGTTCAGCGACGGCGCCGGTGCCTGCGTGGTGGTGGACGAGCGCTACGCCGAGCGCCACGGCCTCAAGCCGCTGGGGCGCTTCCTCGGCTTCGCGGTCGCCGGCTGCGAGCCCGACGAGATGGGCATCGGGCCGGTGTTCGCGGTGCCGAAGGTGCTCGCGCGCCTGGGGCTCACGGTCGACGACATCGACCTGTGGGAGCTGAACGAGGCCTTCGCGGTGCAGGTGCTGTACTGCGCCGACCGGCTCGGCATCCCGATGGAGCGGCTCAACGTCAACGGCGGCGCCATCGCGCTCGGCCACCCCTACGGCATGAGCGGCCAGCGCCTGGTCGGCCACGCGCTGATCGAAGGCCGGCGCCGCGCCGCCAAGTATGTCTGCGTGACGATGTGCATCGGCGGCGGCATGGGCGCGGCGGGCGTGTTCGAAGTGCTCTGAGGTTCGCCCCATGCGCGCCACCCTCGACTTCCTGCTCCACGACTGGCTGCGCGTCGAATCGCTGACCGCGCGCGCCCGCTTCGCCGACCACAGCCGCGAGACCTTCGCCGCGGTGCTCGACACCTGCGAGCGCATCGCCCGCGAGAAGTTCGCGCCGGCCAACCGCACCGCCGACCTGGAGGAGCCGCGCTTCGACGGCGAGAAGGTCATCCTGCCCGCCTCGACGCATGAGGCCAGCCGCGCCTATGTCGAGTCCGGCATGCTGGCCGCGGCGCAGGACGCCGCGCTGGGCGGCATGCAGCTGCCCTGCGTCGTCGAGATGGCCGCCAACAGCTTCTTCGCCAAGGCGGGCGTCGGCCTGGGCGGGCACATGCTGACCTCCGGCAATGCGAACCTGCTGATGGCGCACGGCACGCCGACGCAGCAGCGCGTCTTCGCGCACCAGGAATTCGCCGGCCGCTTCTTCGGCACGATGTGCCTGAGCGAACCGCAGGCCGGCTCCAGCCTCTCCGACATCGCCACCCGCGCCGAGCCGGACGGCGAGGGCGCCGACGGCGACCCGCTCGGCCCCCGCTACCGTCTGCGCGGCCACAAGATGTGGATCAGCAACGGCGATCACGAGCTGGCCGAGAACATCGTCCATCTGGTGCTGGCGAAGATTCCCGGCCCGGATGGCCGGCTGGTGCCGGGCGTGCGCGGCATCTCGCTGTTCATCGTGCCGAAGTGGCTGGTGGACGAGCAGGGCGCGCTGACCGGCGAGCGCAACGACGTGGCGCTGGCCGGCCTGAACCACAAGCTCGGCTACCGCGGCATTCCGAACACGCTGCTGAACTTCGGCGAGGGCCGATACCCGGTGCGCGGCGCCGCGGGCGCGATCGGCTACCGCGTCGGCGCGCCCGGCGAGGGCCTGAAGGGCATGTTCCACATGATGAACGAGGCGCGCATCGCGGTCGGCCTCGGCGCGGTGATGCTGGGCGCGGCCGGCTACGAGGCCAGCCTCGACTACGCGCGCGGCCGCCCGCAGGGCCGCCCGACCGGCCCGGCCGGCAAGGACGCCCGCCAGCCGCCGCAGGTGCCGATCATCCGCCACGCCGACGTGCGCCGCATGCTGCTGGCGCAGAAGAGCTATGTCGAGGGCGGCCTGGCCCTGGCGCTGTACTGCGCCCGCCTGGTCGACGAGCAGCACACCGGCGACGCGCAGGCCGCGAAGGACGCCGCGCGGCTGCTGGAGATGCTCACGCCCGTCGCCAAGAGCTGGCCGAGCGAGTGGTGCCTGGAGGCCAACAGCCTGGCAATCCAGGTCCACGGCGGCTACGGCTACACCCGCGACTATCCCGTCGAGCAGCACTGGCGCGACAACCGCCTGAACATGATCCACGAGGGCACGCACGGCATCCAGGCGCTGGACCTGCTCGGCCGCAAGGTGACGATGGACGGCGGCGCCGGGCTGATGGCGCTGGCGCGTGCGGTGAATGCGACGATCGAGCGCGCGCTGCCCGACGCGCTGCTGCAGCCCTTCGCGTCGCGGCTGGCGCAGGCGCTGCAGCAGCTCGGCGCGGCCACCAAGGCGGCCTGGGCCACCGGCGTGCCGGAGGAGGCGCTGGCCAACGCCGTGCCCTACCTGCAGGCCTTCGGCCATGTGGTGATCGCGTGGATGTGGCTGGAGGTGGCGCTGGCCAGCGACCGCGACAGCGCCGCAGGGCAGGGGCGCCACGCCGCCTGCCGCTTCTTCTTCCGCCACGAGCTGCCGCGCATCGACGCCTGGCTCGCGGTGGTCCGTGACCGTGACAACACCTGCCTGACGATGCAGGAGGAGTGGTTCTGATGGGAACACCGATCAATCAGCTCTTCGACCTGACGGGCCGCATCGCGCTGGTCACCGGCGGCTCGCGCGGCCTGGGCCTGCAGATCGCCGAGGCGCTCGGCGGCGCCGGCGCCAGGCTCATGCTGACCGCGCGCAAGGCCGACGAGCTGGAGAGCGCCTGCGCGCAGCTGCAGGCCCGCGGCATCGACGCGCGCTGGGTCGCCGCCGACGCCAGCACGCCCGAGGGCGTCGCGAAGATCGTCGACGAGACCTGCGAGCGCCTGGGCGACATCGACATCCTGGTCAACAACGCCGGCGCCACCTGGGGCGCGCCGGCCGAGGATCACCCGCTCGAGGCCTGGGACAAGGTGATGGACCTGAACGTGCGCGCGGTGTTCCTGATCAGTCAGGCGGTGGGCAAGCGCTGCATGATCCCGCGCGGCGCGGGCCGCATCGTCAATGTCGCGTCGATCGCCGGCCTGTCGGGCAACGGCCCGGCGATGACCACGCTGGCCTACAACACCAGCAAGGGCGCGGTGGTCAACTTCACCCGCGCGCTGGCGGGCGAGTGGGGCCGCCACGGCATCACCGTCAACGCGCTGGCGCCGGGCTTCTTCCCGAACCGGATGACGCGCGGCACGCTGGCGCGCCTGGGCGAGGACGCGCTGGCCGAGAAGGCGCCGCTGCGCCGCCTCGGCGATGATGACGACCTCAAGGGCGCCGCCGTCCTGTTCGCCAGCGCGGCCGGCAAGCACATCACCGGCCAGATCCTGGCGGTCGACGGCGGCGTCAGCGCCGTCCACGGCGGCTGATTCCCGTCCGCTGCGTGACGGGCACCGCCCGTGCCCCATCCGTCATTCCCGCGAAAGCGGGAATCCACCCGCCCGCCCCGATGCAATTCCCCGTCCCCATCCCCTTCGTCGACCACCTCGGCTTCGAGCTGGTCCGCTTCGCCGACGGTCAGGCCGAGATCCACCTCGAGCTGCGCCCGGAGCTGCTGAACTCCTTCATGGTCGCGCACGGCGGCGTCTCGATGACGCTGCTCGACGTGGTCATGGCGCACGCCGCGCGCAGTGTCGTGCCAGACAGCGGCGCGGTGACGATCGAGATGAAGACCAGCTTCTTCCGCCCCGGCGAAGGTCGGCTGCGCGCGGTCGGCCGGCTGCTGCACCGCTCCGCGACGATGGCCTTCACCGAAGGCCACGTCTACGGCGGCCACGGCGAGCTGTGCGCGCACGCCACCGGCACCTTCAAGTACGTCAAGCGCCTGCCTGCCGGCCACGGCGGGCGGGCGATCAAGGCGCTGAACCGGCCGGGCGAGGACGAGGCGCAGGCTCAGGATCCACATCCGCGAACAGATCAGCCGCGCTGAGCCGCAGGTCCACGCTCGCGAACGTCACCCCTTCGCCCGCCTCGAACGGATGCAGCAGCCACAGACCTTCGCCCTCGCCGTGCCGGCGGTAGACGTCGCAGCGCCGGCTGCCGATGTCCACCAGCGCGATCTCCTGCAGCGACGCGATCTGGCGGTAGTGGGCGAACTTGTCGCCGCGGTCGAAGGCAGCGGTGCCCGGCGACAGCACCTCGATGACCAGCACCGGCTCGCGCATGACGAGCCGGCTGGCGCGATCGGCCTCGGCGCAGGTGACGAACACGTCCGGATAGAAATAGCTGTCGCGCGCCGCGACATGCAGCTTCATGTCGCTGATGAAGGTCATGCAGGGCGTGCCGCGCAGGTGCTGGCGCAAGGCCATGTAGAGGTTGCCTGCCGTCGTGACATGCCCTGCCTCGGCGCCGGCCATCGCGTAGACCTCGCCGTCGACGAGTTCGTGACGGTCGGTCTGCCCGGCCTCCCAGACCAGGTATTCGTCGCCGGTCATGACCGGCTGGCGCGCTGCGTATCCCATCAGGCTCTCCTTCGACCCGGCCATTATCGGCCGGCCCTCTCGCTGCAGAAAGGCAGTCTCCCATGCCCTTGATGAACCGCCAGATCGTGCTCGCCTCGCGCCCGCAGGGCGAGGCCGGCGTCGACAACTTCCGCCTGGTCGAGACGGCGCTGCCCGGCCCCGACGAGCTGGCCGACGGCCAGGTGCTGGTACGCCATCACTTCCTGAGCCTCGACCCCTACATGCGCGGTCGCATGAACGACAGCCGCAGCTACGCGCAGCCGCAGCCGCTGGACGAGGTGATGATCGGCGGCACCGCCGGCGAGGTGATCGCGTCGCGCAATCCGCATTTCGCCGTCGGCGACGCGGTCGTCGGCATGGGCGGCTGGCAGGAACACGCGCTGGTCGACGCCACGCAGCGCGGCGTGCTGCAGAAGGTCGACACCCGCCAGGTGCCGCTGTCGGCCTACCTGGGCGCGGTCGGCATGCCGGGGGTCACGGCCTGGTACGGGCTGGTCAAGATCATCGACCCGCAGCCCGGGCAGACGATCACCGTGTCGGCCGCCAGCGGCGCGGTCGGCTCGGCGGTGGGTTAGCTGGCCAAGGCGCGCGGCTGCCGGGTGGTCGGCCTGGCCGGCGGGGCGGAAAAATGCGCCCATGTGGTCGACGAACTCGGCTTCGACGCCTGCATCGACTACCGCCGGCATCCGGACCTGAAGTCGATGTCGGCGGCGCTGAAGGCGGCCTGCCCGGCGGGCATCGACGGCCATTTCGAGAATGTCGGCGGCCTGATCCTGGACGCGGTGATGCTGCGTGCCAATGCCTTCAGCCGGGTGGCGATGTGCGGAATGATCGCCGGCTACGACGGTCAGCCGCTGCCGATGGCCAATCCGGCGCTGATCCTGGTGAACCGCATGAAGATCGAGGGCTTCATCGTCAGCGAGCACATGGCGGTCTGGCCGGAGGCGCTCAGGGAACTGGGCGCGGGCGTCGCCACCGGCAGGCTGAAATACCGCGAGAGCATCGCCCAGGGGCTGGAGCACGCGCCCGAGGCCTTCATCGGCCTGCTCAAGGGCCGCAACTTCGGCAAGCAGCTGGTGAAGCTGGTCTGAGTCGGGAGGCCTGTCATGAAGACCTTGCAGGGCAGGACCGCGGTGCTGACCGGTGCCGCCTCCGGCTTCGGGCTGGAGCTGGCTCGCCTGTGCGCCGGGCAGGGCATGAAGATCGTCATGGCCGACGTGCAGCAGGACGCGCTCGACCGCGCCGCGGCCGAGGTCGCCGCACTCGGGCAGGCGAGCGGCGCGGAAGTGCTGGCGTTTCGGCTCGACGTGTCCAAGGCCGATCAGGTCGAGGCGCTGGGCGCTGCCACACTGGAACGCTTCGGTGCGCCGCATCTGGTGTTCAACAACGCGGGGGTCGGCGCGGGCGGCCTGATCTGGGAACACACGCTGGCGGACTGGCAATGGGTCATCGGCGTGAACCTGATGGGCGTGGCGCATGGCGTGCGCGTGTTCACGCCGATGATGCTGGCTGCAGCCAAGGCGGACCCGGACTGGGAAGGCCATGTGGTCAACACCGCCTCGATGGCCGGGCTGGTCAACATGCCCAACATGGGCGCCTACAACGTCAGCAAGCACGCGGTGGTGAGCCTGTCGGAGACGCTTTTCCAGGACCTGCGGCTGGTGACGACGCAGGTGGCGGCGAGCGTGCTGTGCCCGTACTTCGTGCCGACCGGCATCCACCAGAGCGACCGCAACCGGCCCGCCGACCTGCCCGCCGCACCGCCGACACAGAGCCAGCTGATCGGCAAGGCGATGGGCGACAAGGCGGT
>RRZU010222131.1_pt1 | contig 10533 bp, 7 predicted proteins | sample 2165561 | NCBI WGS metagenome assembly RRZU01 (sample SAMN10456909, study PRJNA506462) | wastewater metagenome | isolation source: wastewater sludge | place: USA: Moscow, Idaho | reverse complement strand
TTAATGCAGTAGCCATAAAGAAAAAAGGCTAACAAAAAGAGTATTAACATCACCCATTCAGGAACAATGCGGGTGTATTCCGCCACCACGCCAACCAGGGCCAGCAGCGCGGCGGCCAGGGTGATCAGCACAAACGCCTGACGGGAAGTAAACCCGGCGCGCATGATTAAATGATGAATATGCTGACGGTCCGGGGAGAATGGGCTCATCCCTTTGCGCAGGCGACGGTACATAATCGCCACCATATCCATCAATGGGATAGCAATAATCCACAGCGCCGTGACCGGGCTAATAGGATGCGTTTTTCCCTGCGTGGTCTCCAGCAGGATCCAGATGATAGTAAAGCCAATCATGGTGCTGCCGGCATCACCCATAAAGACCTTATAGCGACGACCAAGCGCACCGAGGTTAAGTAAAATATAGGGCAAAATGGCGGCGATCATCGCAAAACACCACATCGCCAGGCTGTACTGGCCATCAAACCACAGGATGATTCCCGTTGCCGCGAAAGAGACGGAGGAGAGGCCGCCAAGCAGCCCATCGATACCATCTACCATATTGAAAGCATTGATCGCCGCCCAAACGGCGAACAGCGTGAGGAAGAAGCCAAAGGGGCCGAGCACCAGCTCCCATGAGCCGAATATAAAACCCAGGCTACTAAGATGAAGATTACCCACCATCATCATAATGACGGCGATAGCGGCTTGAATAACCGCGCGAATTTTTACGCTGATATCAAAGCGGTCGTCCAGCGCACCGACCAGCACGAGCACCCCGGCACATCCCAGGTATAACCGAGCGTGGGGAATGTAATAATCGGCGATAGCAAACGTAAAACAAATACCTGCGAAAACTGAAATACCACCGACTAACGGAATCAAACCCTGATGCCGTTTGCGATAGTTAGGTTTATCCACCAGCCCAACTCTTTTTGCCGCCTTGCGAGCGATAAATATAAACAGGGTGGTGAATAAGAAAATACTGATTAATTCAGTAATAGCAGTGAGTAAATTCACAACGCATGTGCTCTCAGCATAGTTAATCCGGGAAGTATAACGATGATGCCTCAACTCCAGAAGGGGCAAAGCAGAACATTACAAATTTATTGTAGAAATTTTAGACTGTTAAAGCCGTCTCTGCCTGCCATCATCCTGCACATATCATACGTTAAGACCCATTTTGTTTTCCCTTCCTGGATCATACAAACCCGGAAAACAAAACGCCACGCAATAGCGTGGCGTTTTCTGGCATTTTTAACTTACGAGCGCTTCATCATGTCGAAGAAGTCATCGTTAGTTTTGGTCATCGCCAGTTTATTGATGAGGAATTCCATCGCGTCGATTTCACCCATCGGGTGAATGATTTTACGCAGGATCCACATCTTCTGCAGCTCTTCCTGAGTGGTGAGCAACTCTTCTTTACGGGTACCGGAACGGTTGTAATCGATAGCCGGGAAGACGCGTTTTTCTGCGATCTTACGAGAGAGGTGAAGCTCCATGTTACCGGTGCCTTTAAACTCTTCGTAGATAACTTCGTCCATTTTAGAACCGGTATCGATCAGTGCCGTAGCGATGATGGTCAGGCTGCCGCCCTCTTCCACGTTACGCGCGGCGCCGAAGAAACGCTTCGGACGATGCAGGGCGTTGGCGTCCACACCACCGGTCAACACTTTACCGGAAGCCGGGACCACGGTGTTGTAGGCGCGCGCCAGACGGGTAATGGAGTCGAGCAGGATGATAACGTCTTTCTTATGCTCAACCAGACGCTTCGCTTTCTCGATAACCATCTCGGCAACCTGAACGTGGCGAGATGCCGGCTCGTCAAAGGTAGAAGCGACAACTTCACCTTTAACCAGACGCTGCATCTCGGTCACTTCTTCCGGACGTTCGTCGATAAGCAGTACCATCAGTACGCAATCAGGATGGTTGTACGCAATGCTCTGCGCGATGTTCTGCAGCAGCATGGTTTTACCGGCCTTCGGCGGCGCGACAATCAGACCACGCTGGCCGCGGCCGATCGGCGATGCCAGATCCAGGACGCGAGCGGTTAAGTCTTCCGTTGAGCCGTTACCACGCTCCATACGCAGACGTGAATTTGCGTGCAGAGGGGTTAAGTTCTCGAACAGAATCTTGTTACGCGCGTTTTCCGGCTTATCGTAGTTAACTTCGTTAACTTTCAACAACGCAAAGTAACGCTCACCCTCTTTAGGAGGACGAATCTTACCGGAAATGGTGTCACCAGTGCGGAGGTTGAAACGGCGGATTTGGCTGGGGGATACGTAGATGTCGTCGGGACCGGCGAGGTAGGAGCTGTCTGCTGAACGGAGGAAACCAAATCCATCCTGCAGTATCTCCAGTACGCCATCGCCAAAGATATCCTCGCCACTCTTCGAATGCTGCTTGAGGATGGCAAAAATAATATCCTGCTTACGCATACGGGCCAGGTTTTCCAGCCCCATATTTTCGCCGAGAGTAATCAGCTCAGAAACCGGCGTATTCTTTAATTCGGTAAGATTCATAATGGTGTGGGTTCTTAAACTCGGGGTAATTCTCGAACTTAATGTTGTGAATGGTATGGCAGGAACATCCATGCCTGTTAACGGCCTTCATCTCGTGTCTGTACGTTGCCTGGTCACAGGAAAGAACGCAGAACTGAAACGACTAAACGGAATGAGTGATAAGCCCGGATTATAAGCCTCACGCGCATTTTTGCGGGACGCTTTGGGTAAAACAAGATTCAAACAAAGGTATGTTTAAAACGAAGTCTGAGATTAACTTAGCACGACTCTCGCCGGGCGTCCAGAGATCCGCAAAAAATTGGACGCTGGACGCCAGGAGAACAAGCCGCTTACGCCAGGTTGGCGTCGAGGAACTCTTTCAGCTGGCCTTTGGACAGCGCGCCAACTTTGGTCGCTGCCACTTCGCCATTTTTGAACAGCAGCAGGGTCGGGATGCCGCGAATGCCGTATTTCGGCGCAGTACCCGGGTTCTGATCGATGTTCAGTTTCGCAATGGTCAGTTTGCCCTGATACTCTTCAGCGATCTCATCCAGAATCGGGGCGATCATTTTGCACGGACCACACCACTCTGCCCAGAAATCGACGAGGGTTAGCCCGTCAGCCTTGAGTACGTCCGTGTCAAAACTGTCGTCAGTCAGGTGAATAATTTTATCGCTCATATTTAACTCCACAGGAATAAGCCTGGTGTGTTGGTGTCGCGGCCATCAACGACGTGTCGATGCTACGTTATGCACGCTGTTCTTCAGAATGCCTCTTTTATCTCTCTGCATCACAATGCCCATCATGAACTTTGCCCCGCAAAAGATAAAGCAACCAGCGTTCAAACCGGCTTATCGCAGATTTGTCACCCTCGCCTCGCTTAGTAGTCTAAGCTTTCGAAGATTCGTTCAGTTGCCGCAGACGCACCTTGAATAATTTCATACATAGCCAACGAAAGGTTGACGTTATTTCACCGGATACGCTTTCTTAATGCAATAGTTAGCTGATATTCTACCACACTATGAGCAAAACACATTTAACAGAACAGAAGTTTTCCGACTTCGCCCTGCACCCGGCAGTCATTGAAGCCCTTGAAAAGAAAGGGTTTCATAATTGCACACCCATTCAGGCCCTCGCCCTTCCGCTGACGCTGGAAGGCCGCGATGTCGCCGGGCAGGCGCAAACCGGTACCGGTAAAACGATGGCGTTCCTGACGTCAACGTTTCATTATCTTCTCTCTCACCCGGCTATCGCCGATCGCCAGGTTAACCAACCGCGCGCGCTGATTATGGCGCCGACGCGTGAACTGGCGGTACAGATCCACGCCGACGCTGAGCCACTGGCGCAGGCCACCGGTCTGAAGCTGGGTCTGGCTTACGGCGGCGACGGCTACGATAAGCAGTTGAAAGTGCTGGAAAGCGGCGTCGATATTCTGATCGGCACCACTGGTCGTCTGATCGATTACGCGAAGCAGAACCACATTAACCTCGGCGCCATTCAGGTTGTCGTGCTGGACGAAGCCGATCGCATGTACGATCTCGGCTTTATTAAAGATATCCGCTGGCTGTTCCGCCGCATGCCGCCGGCCACTCAGCGCCTGAACATGCTGTTCTCCGCGACCCTTTCTTATCGCGTCCGCGAACTGGCGTTCGAACAAATGAATAACGCCGAGTACGTTGAAGTCGAGCCGGAACAGAAAACGGGCCACCGTATTAAAGAAGAGCTCTTCTACCCTTCCAATGAAGAAAAAATGCGCCTGCTGCAGACGCTGCTGGAAGAAGAGTGGCCCGATCGCGCCATCGTTTTCGCCAATACCAAGCACCGTTGCGAAGATATCTGGGGCCATCTCGCCGCCGACGGCCATCGCGTAGGTCTGCTGACCGGCGACGTGGCGCAGAAAAAACGTCTGCGCATTCTCGAAGAATTTACCCGTGGCGACCTCGATATTCTGGTCGCGACCGATGTTGCCGCCCGTGGCTTACATATTCCGGCCGTGACTCACGTCTTTAACTACGATCTGCCGGACGACTGCGAAGATTACGTTCACCGCATCGGCCGTACCGGTCGCGCTGGCGCCAGCGGTCACTCCATTAGCCTCGCCTGCGAAGAGTATGCGCTGAATCTGCCGGCGATCGAAACCTATATTGGTCACTCAATTCCGGTCAGTAAGTACAACCCGGACGCGCTGATGACCGACCTGCCTAAGCCGCTGCGTCTGACCCGTGCGCGCCCAGGCAACGGCCCGCGCCGTAACGGTCCACCGCGCAATCGTCGTCGTTCAGGTTAAGAGATCTATGCCATACGCTCAGTCATTCAGAATCTGCCAGGGCGACCTTCCTCTGGCGACCCGCTCAGTGATGTGGATCGGGCCTAAGCGCCCCGCCGACCAGGGAGCCTTCTGAACGATGAAGAGTATGAGCTCCACCTCGCTATATGCCGCCATTGATTTGGGCTCCAATAGTTTCCATATGTTGGTGGTGCGCGAGGTGGCGGGCAGCATCCAGACGCTGAGCCGTATTAAGCGTAAGGTTCGTCTGGCCGCCGGTCTGAATAGCGACAACACGCTCTCCGCGGAAGCGATGGAGCGCGGCTGGCAGTGCTTACGCCTGTTTGCCGAACGCCTGCAGGATATTCCGCCGGCGCAAATCCGCGTCGTGGCCACCGCCACGCTGCGTCTTGCCGTCAATGCGGGGGAGTTTCTGGCGAAAGCGCAGGAGATCCTCGGCACTCCAGTGCAAGTGATCAGCGGCGAAGAAGAAGCGCGCCTGATTTACCAGGGTGTCGCCCACACCACCGGCGGCGCCGATCAGCGCCTGGTGGTCGATATCGGCGGCGCCAGCACCGAGCTGGTGACCGGGACCGGCGCACAAACAACCTCGCTGTTTAGCCTGTCGATGGGCTGTGTCACCTGGCTTGAACGCTATTTTGCCGACCGTAGTCTGACGAAAGAGAATTTCGATCTCGCCGAAGCGGCTGCGCGCGAGGTGCTACTGCCCGTCGCCGATGTGCTGCGCTATCACGGATGGAAAGTGTGCGTTGGCGCCTCCGGCACCGTTCAGGCTCTGCAGGAAATTATGATGGCGCAGGGGATGGATGAACGAATCACCCTCGCCAAACTCCAGCAGCTTAAACAGCGCGCTATCCAGTGCGGACGTCTGGAAGAGCTGGAGATCGAAGGCTTAACCCTTGAGCGGGCGCTGGTGTTTCCTAGCGGGCTGGCGATCCTGATCGCTATCTTCAGCGAACTGAATATTCAGTGTATGACCCTCGCGGGCGGCGCGTTACGCGAAGGCCTGGTGTACGGCATGCTGCATCTCTCCGTTGAGCAGGACATCCGCAGCCGCACGCTGCGTAATATTCAGCGTCGTTTTATGATCGACACCGAACAGGCCCAGCGCGTCGCTGGTCTCGCCAGCCACCTGCTCAGCCAGCTGGACGGCAGCTGGGAGCTGGATCCGCTAAGCCGTGATTTACTCCTTAGCGCCTGTGCGCTGCATGAGATTGGGCTGAGCGTGGATTTTAAGCGCGCGCCGCAGCACGCCGCCTATCTGGTCAATAACCTCGACCTGCCGGGCTTTACCCCGGCGCAGAAGAAGCTGATTGCCACGCTGCTCCTTAACCAGACTAACGCTATCGACCTCTCTTCGCTTCATCAACAGAATGCCGTCCCGCCGCGGGTGGCTGAGCATCTGTGTCGTCTGCTGCGACTGGCAATCCTGTTTGCCAGCCGGCGGCGCGACGATCTGTTGCCCGCCATTCAGCTGACCGCTCAAGACGAACAACTGACGCTGATATTGCCGGGAAACTGGCTGGATGAACATCCGCTGGGTCGGGAGATGGTCGATCAGGAGTGTCAGTGGCAAAGCTACGTCCACTGGATACTTCGGGTCGCCAGCGGCGATACGCTGAAATAATATCCAGCCAGGAGGGCGGATGCGGGAAGAACTGGATTTCAAATCGCTACGCTTTTTCTCTGCGCTCTACCGCTTGGGCAATGTTTCCCCAGCAGCGGACGCGCTCGATATCAGCCAGCCCACCGGCAGCCTTTTGCTGAAAAAACTACGAGATCATTTTGCTGACCCGCTGTTTGTCCGGGTCGGGCAGCGGATGATCCCGACGCCGCGAGCGGACGCGATCGCCCCCACCATCTCGACTCTTCTCCAGCTTGCCGATAACGATTTAGCGGTCAAACCTGAATTTCTTCCCCAGCAGAGCCAGCGTAATTTTACGATCGGTATGACCGATATCAGCCAAATGACGCTGCTGCCTTTATTGCAAATTGCGCTCCAGCAGCAGGCGGCGGACGGGATCACCTTTACGGTACAGAATCTGGATGAGCAGACCCTCAACGCCCTCGAATCCGGGAAATGCGATCTCGCGATCGGCTATCTGACGCAGCTTCCGGAAAGCGTCTACCAGCAACATCTCTTCGATCAATCATATGTCTGCCTGGCTGCGGAAAACCATCCTCGCATTCGCGCACAGCTCCGCGCCGAAGACTGGCGCCAGGAAAAGCATCTGGCGATCCGCGTGGAGGGGACTGCCCATGGCGATATGGATAAGCTGCTTGATGAGCACCACATGCCCCGGCGCATTGCGCTAACGTTACCAAGTTTTTTAGGTACCGGTGAGCTGGTGGCCGAAAGCGATATGATTGCCGTCGTCCCGGAACAGGTGGCGCGGCATATCACCCGGCGCTATCCCTGCCGCAGCTGGCCGCTGCCTTTTCCCCTCGCCAAAATCGCCATCCGTCAGGTCTGGCATCAGCGGCTGCACCGCGATCCCGGACATATCTGGCTACGCTCGCTGATCGCTACGCTTGCCGATCCCGCACAGCAGAGTACTTCTATTAAAATCTAAGTAACAAAATACGCCCGTGTATTGGTTTTATTAATAACCCCTATTACGTTTGGTTTATTGCTGGTAATACGTGAAAGCTTTTATTCTCCTCGCATCAAGCCACACTGACTCATATCGCAAGGAAAATATCATGCGCGGAAAAATTGCTTTAGAAGAACACGTATCCACTCCTGAAAATAACCGTCTGTGGGATTCATCTGGTGAAGCAGGTCGTAACGGCACAGAATATATGAAAGATGTTGAACGCCGCCTGCTGGATCGCAGCATTCAGCTGGAAGAAATGGCGCAGCGTCATATTGATCATGTAATTCTTTCTCTGACTTCACCTGGCGCCCAGTCTATTTTAGATAAAGCCAAAGCCGTCTCTTTTGCCCGCGATACCAACGATTTTATCGTTGAGAATTATGTTAAGCCAAATCCGGACAAATTCAGCGCCTTCGCCACCCTGGCATTGCAGAACCCGGAAGCCGCGGCGGAAGAGCTGGAGCGCGCCGTGAAAAAGTTAGGCATGAAAGGTGCGCTGATCAACGGCTACACCAACGTTAAAGATAGCGAGCATGGCCTGTATCTTGATGACGAATCCATGCTGGTATTCTGGGATAAGGTCAACGAGCTGAACGTGCCTGTCTATCTGCATCCTCGTGAACCGCTGGAAGGCCCGGCGCGTGGCATCTATACCGGTTACGAAAGCCTGATCGGCTCTGCCTGGGGCTTCGCTCAGGAAACGGCAGTGCATGCTATTCGTCTGATGATGAGCGGTCTGTTCGATCGTTATCCTAACCTCAATCTGGTGCTGGGTCACCTCGGCGAAGGGCTGGTACATATGCTGCCGCGCACTCAACATCGTCTCTATCGTCAGCGTTTCGGCTGCGGTCTGGGTAAAGCGGAAAAACCGTTAATGCACTACCTGCAGAATAACTTCATCGTTACCACCAGCGGCCATTTCAATACCCATTCACTGAATAATGCTATTGAAGTCATGGGCGCCGATCGCGTGATGTTCTCTGTCGATTATCCGTATGAAGATATTCATCAGGCCTGCGACTGGTTTGATCCTTTAGAACTTGAAGCAGGCCTGAAAGAGAAAATCGCCTGGGGTAATGCCAGCCGCGTATTTAACATTAAATAATTAATTCAAATATTTCAGGGCCTGTATATTCAGGCCCTGATTTTTATTAGGGAAAATAAATTATGGCTATAGGTATATTTGTCTGTAGCGGCTCGCTTCTCGTCGGTGCGCTGGCGGGCGCTTCACTGAATCGTTTTATTCCGGAACATTTCAAAAAAACCTTACCGTTGATCGCCGGACTGATCTCAATCAGTATGGGCATGTTCTTTGTCAATAAATTGCATAACCTGCCGCCGATTGCCCTGGCTATTATTGTCGGCACGATTATCGGCGGCCTGTTGAATATTGAAAAATGGATTGAACGAGCCGGAACAACGCTGCGCAGCCCCATTGAACGTATCTTTCCGGCGCAGTCCAGCGCCAGCGTCGGTGCGGAAGATTTTATGAATCAGTTTATCGCCGTGCTGATCCTGTTCTGCGCCAGCGGTACCGGCATCTTCGGCGCCTTAACCGAAGGGATGACCGGCGACCCGACCATTCTGCTGACCAAGTCGATCCTCGACTTTTTTACTGCCGCGATTTTCGCCTCCACGCTGGGGTATATCATCACCGTGATCTTTATTCCCCAGCTGATTGTTTTCGTTATCCTGTTTTTCGCGGCAACCTTTATCATGGCGTTAATCAATCCGTCGATGATCGCCGACTTCACCGCCTGCGGCGGCATCATTATGCTGGCGACCGGTTTCCGTCTGTGCGGGATCCGTGCCTTCCCTACCGCCAATATGCTGCCCTCGCTAATACTGGTGATGCCCTTCTCCGCCGCCTGGCAGCAGTTTATCGCCTGAGACGCTAAGCTTTTTTCGCCTTTGCCAGCATCGCCCGAATATTAGCGACGTTGGCCTGGCCTTTTTGCATCCGCTCTTCAGGCGTAATGGTTTTGCGTGCCTGCTCCCAGATAAGGTCGTCCTGAGGTAGCTCCAGCAGAAAACGACTCGGTTCAGGACGCACCAGCTCGCCATATTGCCGGCGCTCCTTACAGAGCGTAAAGGTCAGCTCTTTCTGCGCACGGGTGATGCCAACGTAGGCCAGGCGGCGCTCTTCATCGACGTTATCTTCATCAATGCTGCTTTGGTGCGGCAGCAATCCCTCTTCCATTCCCACCAGATAAACGTAGGGGAACTCCAGCCCCTTTGACGCATGGAGAGTCATCAGCTGCACCTGATCCAGCTCTTCATCCGATTCGCCGCGCTCCATCATGTCGCGCAGGGTAAAGCGGGTGACCACCTGGGTCAGGGTCATCGGCTCATCGATTTCGCTGCCTTCCAGCATCTCGGTCATCCAGGTGAACAGCTGGTTGACGTTTTTCATGCGCATTTCCGCGGCTTTCGGGCTGGGCGAGGTTTCATATAGCCAGGATTCGTAGTCGATCCCGCGAATCAAATCGCGCACGGCGTTGACCGGCTCGCGTTCGGCCAGCTGCTGGATCTCGCGTAGCCAGTGGGTGAAGCGGGTGAGAGATTCATAGCCGCGCCCGGTCAGCGTCTGGCTGAGACCCATATCAAAGCTGGCGGTGAACAATCCTTTGTTGCGGCCCATCGCCCACTCACCGAGCTTTTGCAGCGTCGCCGGGCCGATCTCGCGCTTCGGCGTGTTGACGATACGCAGGAAGGCGCTGTCGTCGTCCGGGTTGGTCAGCACGCGCAGATAGGCCAGCAGATCTTTAATTTCCGGACGCGAAAAGAACGACGTGCCGCCGGAGATTTTGTACGGGATGCGGTTCTGCATCAGCATCTTTTCAAAGACCCGCGACTGGTGATTGCCGCGATAAAGGATCGCGTAGTCTTTGTAATTGGTTTTATTAATGAAGTGGTGGGCGATCAGCTCCCCGGCCACGCGCTCCGCTTCATGATCTTCATTGTTGGCGGAGAGCACTTTCAGCTCCGCGCCATATCCCAGTTCGGAGAACAGCCGCTTTTCAAAGACGTGAGGGTTATTGGCGATCAAAATGTTGGCGGCTTTCAGAATACGCCCGGATGAGCGGTAGTTCTGCTCAAGCTTGATCACCTGCAGCGCCGGGAAGTCCTGGCTGAGCAGCACCAGGTTCTGC
>RRZU010165223.1_pt1 | contig 10534 bp, 8 predicted proteins | sample 2165561 | NCBI WGS metagenome assembly RRZU01 (sample SAMN10456909, study PRJNA506462) | wastewater metagenome | isolation source: wastewater sludge | place: USA: Moscow, Idaho | reverse complement strand
CTAGCGCGACGATCTCGAATCAGAGGTGACCCTACCGGGCGAGCCATGATCGCCTGCCAAAGCTTCGACACGCAACGCGTCAAACTGCGGGCCGCTTGACAGAGCAACGCCATCACCCGTCTCGTGTGCCGCCCCGGCCGACCAGAGGTCTGATGGCTCGCTTCACAACCAGGAGGTCATCAGGCCTCACCTTGGGTGGTAGTGGGGTGTTCCCGTGTTGATAGCTCCCCTCTAGTCTTTCTGTTTAATCCGGTCACTGGAATCTGTGTGTTCTGGCCTATGGATTCTCCGCTCTGACAAGGAGGAGCGCTCAGCGTCGACTCCGCCGGTAGGACCGGTTCCCCGCGCCTCGACGCGGCTCTCTGGCCGGGCTGCCGGCCACCACTGGGCAACTGCTTACTCCCTTCTCGTCCCTTGGGGATCTTGTCGCGTGCACGGCCGCCTTGGTGTTAACGAACCCCGCCAGGGCCATGTCCACGATGCTGCAGCAGCGGCCACGAGCAGCGTGACCCGGGTTGCGTCGGTGGGAAAGGCGCTGGCGTCCGCCAGGTCAGGCTGAGCAAGAACTCGTACAGGCCAGTCTGGTTCATGGGGGGTGGCTCCTCTCGGGGGGGTGTGTTTTCGGCCAGAGAGGTCGGCAGGTCGGCGCGCTCTCGAACTGTCTGCCAGATGCGCCAGACCACGGGGTCGGTCTCGAACTCCTCGGGGTTTTGTACCTGCTGAGCCATGCCTCGGGGTCGGTCTCGGTCACCACCTCGACGGGCACGCGCAGGGTGGGCGACTCCCCCATCGCCGGTTCCACGGCCAGCCCTTCAAGGGTGAGCGCGTACGCCTGGGCCGCGTCGTTGAACGCCGCGGCATAGCGCTCGTCGGCTCGTGATAGCGGGACCACAGTGCCGTGTATGCCTGGTCGCATTTCTCGTCCTGAGGGAAGCTGTCGCCCAGCTCGTACAGGGGCAGGAGGGCGCCGGTGTCCTCCACGCGCTGGGCGACATTGAGCGGGACCCGGATCGGCTCGGTGCGGTACCTCAGCAGCTGCGACATGGGTGGGTCATAGCCCAGCGTGCCGGGCCTGGGCCCGGTCATTCCGGGAGTCGTGGGCCGGCCCAGCGTCCATCATTTGGAGGGTCTGACACACGGCCGCCTTAGGAGGCAGCGCAGCCCACGTTCATCAACACTCGCTCACGACAACTGACCCTGTTGTATGGGTCGATCATGTAGCCGTGGACGGCGACACAGCGGGATGCCGTTCCGGTAACGCTCACGGGGCCGGCATAGCTACTCTCGTCCGAGGCGGCCCAACCGCTCCCGTAGGGATCGACCGTTCTGCAATTGTAGTAGCTCCCACACTTCCAGATCCGGACTCCGGGCTCGAGCTTCTTTCCGTAGGCGTCGTTCAGGTGACGCATACATACCGTGTTGGTGCTGCCGTTGGCCAGCGAGTAGTAGACGACCAGTTCAGCGACTGCCTCCCCGTTGCTGCCGTAGATCGTCTTGTACCCGCCGCGGGCGATGGGTGCCCGAGCAGTTCGCGGCATCGGCAGCCGGCGCGGAGTTGACCGTGACGCCGACGCTGGCCAGCAGCAGGAGCACAGCCAGTAACACGGGACGGATGACCTTCTTGGTGGGGTCTCCTTCTTGAGGTGGCCGACGCCAGTCGGGACGGCCAGGACCGCGGCCGCCAGCCGAACCCAACCACAGCAGCCAGAGGCGCGTCACCAGTGATGCCACCCCCTTTTGGACGAGACCGCTGGGCCAGATACTCGGCTAGTGCGCGGTGTTCGGCGGCTGCTTCTTTCATGACGTCGGTGGCCACGGCCGCCACCTCGGCCATGGCGCGTCGCGCGTCCTGATCTGCGACGACGGCAGCGCGGCGCTCCCGCTCGATCAACTCGCCGACCCTCGGGTCGGCCGACACCGCGGCTGACAATCGCCGTCGAGTGTTACTTTTCTCCCACGTGTGGCGAGCCTGACCGGCGCGCACCGCGTGCCGCGGCGCCGCCGCGGCCCCGCACACGAAGGAGGCCACCCCATGTCCGACCTGCGTTCCACCGAACAGATCGACGAGCGCCGCGACGAACTCAAACGCGTCATGGGCCCCGGCCTGTTGCTGCTGTTCATCGTCGGCGACATTCTCGGAACCGGCATCTACGCCCTCACCGGCACCGTCGCCAAGGAAGTGGGCGGGGCGGTGTGGCTGCCCTTCCTGCTTGCCTTCGTGGTCGCCGTGATGACCGCCTTCGCCTATCTCGAACTGGTGACCAAATACCCGCATGCGGGCGGCGCGGCGGTGTACACGAACCGGGCTTTCAAGAATGGCTTCTTCACCTTCATGGTGGCGTTCACCGTCACCGCATCCGGCATCACATCGTCGGCCACGGCGTCCCGGGCGTTCGCCGAGAACTTCATGAAGGGGTTCGGACTGGGCGACCAGGCGGGGCTGATCACCGTGATCGCGCTGTGTTTCATCGCGCTGGTCATGGCGGTCAACCTGTGGGGCGTGGGCGAATCGGTCAAGGCCAACATCGTGTTGACCATCATCGAGTTGTCCGGCCTGCTCATCGTCATCTTCGTCGGGTTCTTGGCGATGACGAACGGCAAGGCGGACTTCAGCCGCACCATGGTGTTCGAGACCCCGAACGACAAGGGCGTGTTCCTGGCCGTGTCGGCCGCCACGTCCGTGGCGTTCTTCGCGATGGTCGGCTTCGAGGACTCCGTCAACATGGCCGAGGAGACGAAGAACCCCTCCAGGATCTTCCCGAAGATGATGCTGACCGGCCTGGGCATCACCGGCGTCATCTACGTGCTGGTGTCGCTCACTGCCGTGGCGATCGTCCCGGTCGGCGAACTCACGCAGACGGGCGCGACGCCGCTGCTGACGGTCGTCCAGATGGGGGCGCCCGGCCTGCCGTTCGGGGTGATCTTCCCGTTCATCTCGATGTTCGCGGTGGCCAACACCGCGCTGATCAACATGCTGATGGCGTCCCGGCTCCTGTACGGCATGGCCAAGCAGGGCATCTTGCCGCCCCTCTTCGGGGCGATCCTGAAGGGCCGTCGGACGCCGTGGTTCTCGATCGTGTTCACCTCGGGGCTGGCCGCGGTGCTGATCACCTTCGTCGGGCAGGTCTCGCAGTTGGGCGGGACGACCGCCCTGCTGTTGCTGGGCGTGTTCACCATCACGAACGTTGCGGTGCTGGTGCTGCGCAAGGACAAGGTGGACCACGACCACTTCACCGCCCCCACCTGGATCCCCGTGGTGGCGGGCCTGTGCACCTTCTATCTGGTGGGTCCGTGGACCGGTCGGCCCTTGGAGCAGTTCCAGATCGCACTGGTCCTGCTGGCGATCGGGGCGGTGCTGGGCGTCATCACGTTCGTCATCAACAAGACGATCCGTCACAAGCCGGTGGAGATCACCCACGTGGAGTACCTGGGCGGCGACGGCCCCCGCAACTGACCCGCACCCTCAGTCCTCGGTGAACGCAACCTCAGTCCTCGGCGACTCCATCCTCAGTCCTCGGCGGCGCACCCTCAGTCCTCGGTGAACGCAACCTCAGTCCTCGGCGAGGACTGAGGGTTGGGACGCCGAGGACTTGGGGTTGACGCGCCGAGGACTGAGGGTTGGGGCCGCGAGGGCCTCGGACCGCCTAGACCGGACGACCGTACTCGGCCAGGACCGCGTCGACGTCGGCGACGGTGAGCGGCCCGCCGGGGAACTGGGCGAACCTGCGCAACGGCTGTCCTGCGACCACCGCGTACATCTCCTCGCCCAACTCGAATCGCTCCCCCGTGCGCGCCAGGACGCGGGCCTGCAGCGCGTCCATCGCGTCGGTATCGGCAAACCACTCGGCGATCGTCGATTCGTCGTACAGCGGGGTCGGCAGGGACGGCACGTCCAGCCGCAACCCACCGGCCACGGGCAGGTCGCGGCTGTGCGATCCGGCCTCGATCGCGTAGTCGCCGCTCTCGACCACGAACCGCTCGTGCGGAGTGGACCAGAACGCGAACGCATCGATCCCCAGCGCCACCGTCACGGTGCGCGACTCCCCCGGCTCCAGCCACACCTTGGTGAAGCCGCGCAGCTCCCGCACCGGACGCGGCACGGACGCCGCCGCGTTCCGGACGTACACCTGGACGACCTCCGCGCCCGCCCGCTGACCCGTGTTGGTGAGGGTCACCGACGCGGCCACCCGCAGGTCCCTGGTCACGACCGAGCCGGTCTCGACCAGCTTGAGGGCGTCGTAGCGGAAGGTTGTGTAGCCCAGTCCGAACCCGAACGGGTAGGCGACCTCACGCTCCATCGCGTCGAAGCCGCGATAGCCCACGAAGACCCCCTCCCCGTACTGCACCTGCCCCGTCTCGCCGGGGAACATGAGGGTGCTGGGATAGTCCTCCAGCCGGACGCCGAGGGTCTCGGTGAGTCGCCCCGAGGGCTCGGCCTCGCCGGTCAGGACCTGCGCGAGGGCGAGCGCGCCCGCCTCGCCGCCCAACCAGGCCTCGATGAGCGCGCTCGTCTCCTCGGTCCAGCCAGCGACCTCCACGGCGGCTCCGTTGGAGAGCACCACCACCACCGGCTTACCCGTCTCGGAGAGGCTCGCCAGCAGCGCCCGCTGGTTGTCGGGGATCCGCATGTGCGTGCGGTCGGAGCCTTCGGTCTCCTCCGCGTCGGGCAGCCCCAGGCAGGCCACCACCACGTCTGCCAGCTCGGCCGCCGTGACCGCCTCGTCGATCAGGTCGTCGTCGAGATCGCCGGACAGCAGGAAGCCGGGCGCGAACGTGACCTCGCGCCGGGACGCGAGCGTGTCGAGGAGCCGATCGAGCTCGACCGGGTTCACCTTGGAGCTGCCGCTGCCCTGGTAGCGCGGCGTCCGCGCGAACTCGCCTACGAGCGCCACCCGCGCTCCGGGAGCCAGCGGCAGGACGCCGTCGTTGCGCAGCAGCACCATGGATTCCAGTGCCGCCTCGCGGGCCAGGTCGTGGTGTCCGATGACGCCGGTGGGCCGGACCGCGGTGACGGCCTTGTGGGTGAGGGAGAGCAGCCGTTCAGCCGCCAGCTCGAGGACCTCGCGGCTGAGCTCGCCCGACTCGACGGCGGCCGCGACGACGGCCTCGCGCCCATCGGCCTGGGGCATCTCCAGGTCGAGACCGGCGATCAGGGCGGCGATGCGGTCATAGACCGCCCCCCAGTCGGAGACCACGACGCCGCGGTAGTCCCAGTCTCCGCGCAGGACGTCGGTGAGTAACCACGGGTTCTGCGACACCAGGGTGCCGTTGAGCCGGTTGTAGGAGCACATCACCATCCACGGCTGAGAGGCCCCCACGGCCCGCTGGAACCCGGCCAGGTAGATCTCGCGCAGCGCGCGCTCGGCGACGACGGCGTCGACGCGCATCCGGTCGGTCTCTTGATTGTTGGCCGCGAAGTGCTTCAGGCAGCCGCCGACGCCGACGCTCTGCATCCCGTAGACGAGGGCAGCGGCCAGCGTCCCCGAGACGAACGGGTCCTCACTGAGGTACTCGAAGTTGCGCCCGCACAGCGGGGAGCGCTTGATGTTGAGGCCCGGCCCGAGGACGACGTCGACGCCGAGCGCGGTCGCTTCGCGGCCCAGCGCCTCCCCGACCCGCTTGAGCAGCGCCGGGTTCCAGGAGGATCCGAGCCCGACGGCAGTCGGGAAGCAGGTGGACGGCTCGGAGTAGTCGAGGTCCTCGCCGACGCGGAGCCCGTGCGGGCCGTCTGCGAGGCGGACCGGCGGAACCCCCAACCGCGGGATGCCCGTGGTGTGCCAGGATCCGCTCCCGCAGACCAGTGCCGCGAGTTCCTCGGTCGTGGCCTCAGCCAGGACGTGGTCGACGTCGAACGTCATCGTTCCTCCTTCGTGGGTGAGTGCCATCCTCCCACGCAGGTGCCGCCGGATCAGCCCAGTTGCGTGCCAACCAGCGTGCCGATACCGAACGTGACGGCCATCGCGAGAAAGCCGCCCAGGATGTTGCGGGCGATCGCCGGGATCACGGCGGCTCCGCCCACCTTGGCCGACACGAAACCGGTGATGAACAGCGCCACGAGGACGGCGGCCACCGTCGCGCCGACGCGGACGTCGGCGGGTGCCAGGAGCATCGCGAGCAGCGGGATGAGGGCGCCGACCGAGAAGGAGACCAGGGACGAGATCGCGGCGGCCCACGGGGACACCAGATCGTGTTGATCGATGCCCAGCTCGAAGTCGGCATGGGCGCCCAGGGCGTCGTGGTCCATGAGCTGCTGGGCGGCGGTGCGCGCCACATCGGCGCTCATGCCCTTGCTCTGCAGCAGGTCGGCAAGCTCGTCGAGTTCTTCCTCGGGCATGGTGGCGAGCTCGTGGCGTTCCTTGGCGAGCTGCGCCCGTTCGGAGTCGCGCTGGGCGGACACGGACACGTACTCCCCGGCGGCCATGGACAGGGCGCCTGCGACCAGCCCGGCGATGCCCGCCGTGGCGAGGGCGAGCACGTTCGTGGTGGCGCCGGCCACGCCCATCACCAGCCCAGCGGTCGAGATCACGCCATCGTTGGCTCCGAGCACGGCCGCGCGCAGCTTGTTCAGCAGCGCGGCTTGGGAGTCGCCGGTGTCCTCGGGGTGCGGGCGCACGCTGGCGGGGGCCTGCTCGTCGCGGGTCGTCGGGGTGCTCATGGACTCGATGATGCGTCGATTTCGACGCGTGCGCAACGAAGGAAAGGCTTCCCTACTAGGGGTTTCTCCGAATCTGTGGCGCCAGTGGCGTCCCATCTCGGCTACTTCTGTGCGGCAGGAACGGAGGCCTCAAGCAGGGTCCGGAGCACCTGAGTGCGCTCGGCGGGGCTGAGGCCGCCCAGCGCCTCGTCGACCGTGTCGGTGTAGAGGTCGAGGCGGCTGCGTGCCGGTTCGTAGAGCCAGGCGCGCCCCTCGAGGCGGCGCAGCACGATGCCCTTCTTGGCCAGCCGGTCCAAGACGGTCATGACGGTGGTGTAGGCGATCTCCCGGCGCTGGGCAAGCTCGTCGTGCACGTCCCGGACGGGCGTCGGGGCTGTGCGCGCCCACAGCACGTCCATCACCGCGTGTTCGAGGTCACCAAGGATGGGCATAGCCCCATGATAATCACAGACGCCGGTTGCTACGACGCTTAGTAGTAGATTGGCGCGGCGCGGAGCCCCGTTGGGGAGACTTGGCCCCCTACGACGGCGGGTAGTACTGTCCCGCACATGAGTCCAGAAACGATCGCCAGATGGCAGTTTGGCATCACGACGGTCTACCACTACTTCTTTGTACCCGTGACGATCGCAATGTCGCTCCTCGTCGCGGTGATGCAGACCTTCTGGGTCCGCACCGGCAAAGACAAGTACCTACGGTTGACCAAGTTCTTCGGCAAGCTCTTCCTCATCAACTTCGCCATGGGCGTCGTCACCGGCATCGTGCAGGAGTTCCAGTTCGGGATGAACTGGTCCGAGTACAGCCGTTTCGTCGGTGACATCTTCGGCGCCCCCCTGGCCCTGGAAGCGCTGCTCGCGTTCTTCCTCGAGTCCACGTTCCTCGGTCTGTGGATCTTCGGGTGGGACCGGCTGCCCAAGAAGGTGCACCTCGCCTCGATCTGGCTGGCCGCCATCGGCACGATGCTGTCGGCCATCTTCATTCTCGCCGCCAACAGCTTCATGCAGAACCCCGTCGGCGCCACCTACAACCCCCTCACCGACCGGGCTGAGATGACCGATTTCCTCGCCCTGCTCACCAACCCGGTCTTCCTCGCCACGTTCCCCCACACTCTCGCCGCGGCCTACATGACGGCCAGCGGCTTCATTCTCGCCATCTCGGGTTGGCACCTCGCCAAGCTGAACAAGCCCCACCGCACCCCCCAGCAGGACGCCGACGTCGACGCCTTCCGCTGGTCGGCCAAGATGGCCGCCTGGGTCCTCCTGATCTCGGGAGCGGCCGTCATCATCACCGGTGACGTTCAGGGCAAGGTCATGTACCAAGTGCAGCCCATGAAGATGGCAGCCGCCGAGGCGCTGTACGAGACCGCTGGCGGCAACGGGGAAATGGCCCCGTTCTCGCTCTTCACGATCGGTAGCCTCGACGGTTCCCGCCCGCTGTTCGAGCTTCAGGTCCCGGGCGTGCTCGGCTTCCTGGCCAAGGGTGATCCGTTCGCCGAGGTGCAGGGCATCAACAACCTCCAGGAGGCCTACCGCAACGGCGCCCTGGTCAACCCGGACAACGCGCTGCAGCAGGCCTACTCGGAGAAGCTCGCCACCCTCGGGATCGAGGACTTCGCTCCGAACATCCCGGTCAGCTACTGGACGTTCCGCATCATGATGACGCTCGGCTTCATCGCGATCGCCATCGGCGCCTGGACGCTGTTCGCGCTCCGCAGGCAGCGGCTGCCGAAGGATTCCCCCTGGTGGTCGTTCCTGATGCTGACCGTCGTGCTCGCGCCGCTGTTCGGCAACTCCGCGGGCTGGATCTTCACCGAGATGGGCCGCCAGCCGTGGATCGTCGCGGGCGTCCTGCCCACCGCCTCGGCGGTGTCGCCGGGAGTGAGCGCCGGCGAAGTCCTCGCCACGATGATCCTCTACACCGTCATCTACGGAGCACTGGCCGTGGTCGAGGTCGGGCTGATGATCCACTACACCAAGGCGGGCCTGCCCGCCGAGGTCGCCCCCGTCGAGATCAAGGGTGAGGACGACGTCCTCTCCTTCGCCTACTGAGAAGGAGTGAGACGTACATGCTGACGCTTCTCGCCGCCGAGCCCACGACGCTCCAGGTGGTCTGGTACTGCCTGATCGCCGTCTTGTGGATCGGCTATCTCGTCCTCGAAGGCTACGACTACGGCGTGGCCATGCTGATCCCGTTCCTGGGCAAGAACGAAAAGGAACGCCGGGTCATCGTCAACACCATCGGCCCGCTGTGGGACGGCAATGAGGTGTGGCTGCTGACCGCCGGCGGCGCCATGTTCGCGGCCTTCCCCGGCTGGTATGCCACGTTGTTCTCCGGGCTGTACCTGCCGCTGTTCCTGATCCTGGTGGGCCTCATCATCCGGGGCGTGTCGTTCGAGTACCGCGCCAAGCACCCGGACGCCCGCTGGCGCAACGCCTTCGACTGGATGGCCGCCACCGGCTCGTTCATCGTGTCGTTGGTGTTCGGCGTCGGGTTCGCCAACTTCATCATCGGGATGCCGGTGGCTCTCGCCGAGGGCAGCACCCACCTGCACGTGTTCACGGGGGGCTTCTGGAGCCTGTTCAGCCCGTTCGCGCTCCTGGGTGGCGTCGTGCTGGTCGTGCTGTTCCTGTTCCACGGCGCCAACTTCCTGACGCTCAAGACGTCCGGCATCGTGCACGATCGCGCCAAGGCCTTCTCGGTCAAGATCGGCCTGGGCGCCATCGTGGGCGGGGCGATCTACCTGGTGTGGGCGAACCTCGCCTACGGCATCGGCCTGGTCGGCTGGCTGCTGACCGTGGTCGCGGCCCTCGGCCTCATCGCCTCCTGGTTCGCCATGAGCAAGGGCCGCGACGGCTGGGCGTTCACCAGCACGACGGTCGCGATCCTCGCGGTGGCCGTGTGGATCTTCGTCCGGATGTGGCCCACGCTGGGCTTCATCAACTCCGGGGTCGGTCTGCCGCTGGATCGGGTGACCGCAGCGTCGACGGAACTGACGCTGACGATCATGACGGGGGCGGCGATCGTCTTCGTGCCGATCGTGCTGGCCTACCAGGGCTGGTCGGTGTGGGTGTTCCGTAAGCGCCTCAGCACCAAGAACATCCCCGACGATGTGGTCACCGCCGCGTAACCTGTCGGAGTGCCAGTGCAGCAAGCCCGAGGGGGCGACGTCCGCAGCGACGTCGCCCCCTCCGCATCACTCGACGCCGAGGGCGCGGCCCCGCGTCGCGGCCCCATCGACCCGCGCCTGCTGAGGCGCGCGCGGGCCACCCGCGGCTACCTCGTCGCCGGGGTTCTCATCGGATGCGTGGTGGCGGTCCTGACCGTCGCGCAGGCATGGGTGCTTGCCGTCTCCATCTCCGGGGTGTTCGCGGCCGCTCCGGGGTTCGAGTACCTGACCCGCGTCCCCGGCAGCGGGCAGTGGCCCGATTTGTTCCCCGCACTCGCGGCGCTGGCCGGGATCTTCGGCGCGAAGGCCGCGCTGAACTGGCTCAACAGCCTCATGGCGCACCGGGCCGCCGCCGCCGTGAAGTCCCAGCTGCGCCGCGACATCGTCGCCGCCCGGCTCGCCGACCCCCTGGCCGACCGCACCTCCACGGCGGGCCTGGTGAACCTGACCACCGTCGGCTTGGACGCCCTCGACGGCTTCTACTCCAAGTACCTTCCCCAGCTGGCGCTCGCCTGCACGGTGCCGCTGATCACCGGCATCGCGATCGCCACCGCCGACCTGTCCTCGGCGGTCATCGTCGCGCTGACCGTCCCCCTCATCCCGGTCTTCATGGCACTGGTCGGCTGGACGACCGAGGCCCACACGCGCCGGCGCTGGCGCACCCAGCAGCGCCTCGCCCACCACTTCGCCGACCTGGTCTCCGGCCTGCCGACGCT
>RRZU010054589.1_pt1 | contig 10534 bp, 7 predicted proteins | sample 2165561 | NCBI WGS metagenome assembly RRZU01 (sample SAMN10456909, study PRJNA506462) | wastewater metagenome | isolation source: wastewater sludge | place: USA: Moscow, Idaho | reverse complement strand
GGAACCGGTGGACGCTCTTTCGACGCTGACTCATATGGACAACAGCGTTGCCTTCGGCCGGCGTATGTGTGAAAAACTGAAAGAGCTGATTCCTCGGCAACAGTTCGATATCGCTATCCAGGCGGCTATCGGAGCCAAGATCATTGCCCGCGAAACGATAAAGGCAGTTCGTAAAGATGTAACGGCCAAATGTTATGGCGGTGATATCTCCCGTAAACGTAAGTTGCTTGAAAAACAGAAAGAGGGAAAGAAACGAATGAAACAGATCGGTACAGTTGAGGTTCCACAAAAAGCGTTTTTGGCTGTATTGAAATTGGATTAAAGTTTTTCATGCTCGTGTATTCAAAACCGGAGGAGCATGGAATCGGGACGGCAAGCAATAAAAAAGGATGAATCTGTCAAGACTCATCCTTTTTTATTACCGTGGATTGGATTTTTAATATTGTCTTTCCAGAATCCATGCATCCTGGAAGTTTGGAGCGTATTTTGCTTTGATTGCATCGCGGCTGTCCGCAGCATCGGCTTTGTCATTGAAACTGGCGACGATCACACGAAGCATACCTTGTTCGTTTTCTCCCAAAACAGCGTTATATCCGTCGTTCTGCATACGTTCTTTCAAAGCGTAAGCATTTGTTTTGTTCTTGAAACTGCCGATAACGACACTGTAACGTTTCAGTCTGCTTGCATCTTCACCTTGTGCAGCATTAATTCTTTCTGCGCGTGTACTGACGTTGGAAGTTCTCGGTTTAGAAACCGGAGTTACCTCTTCAACTACTTCCTCTTCTTCGACCACCTCGACCGGAGCTGTCGATTCTTTTTCTTTTGCTTGTTCGTAAGCAGCCTTATACGCACTCTGTTTAGGTTTACAAGAACCTAATGCTAAAACCATACATATGGAGGCTCCAAATAACCAAATCTTATTCATACTGTTCAGTTCTTAAATTAATGGGACAAAGATATAAATTATATTTTGTACTTTCGTGCCCAAAACACAATATATTATAAACTACATGAATAAATCTATCGGAACAATGGTTATGGCAACATCCTTATTATTTGGAGCTTGTAGTGGGGATGGAAAAACGTGCGATCGTGCGACCCAACAGAAAGGAAACACGGAAAATGTGATCGGGCGTTCGGATATTAAAGTCAAAGACGGACGGATGACGCCGGAAGTGCTTTGGGCAATGGGACGTATCGGGGGGATGAATGTATCTCCGGACGGACAGAAAGTAGTGTATACTGTAGCCTACTACAGCGTACCGGAAAACAGAAGTAATCGTGAAGTGTTTGTTATGAATGCAGACGGGACGGACAATAAGCAGATTACAAAAACGTCTTATTCCGAAAATGAAGCTGTTTGGATTAAAGGTGGAAAAAAAATCGCTTTCCTTTGCAATGAAAGCGGCAGCAGCCAGCTTTGGGAAATGAATCCGGATGGAAGCGACCGCAGACAGCTCTCTGAATATGAAGGGGATATCGAAGGTTTCGCCTTCTCTCCCGATGAGAAGAAAGTCCTGTTTATTTCACAGGTAAAGACAGTCAAAAGTACGGCAGATAAATATCCCGACCTGGATAAGGCTACTGGTATTATTGTCACAGACCTGATGTATAAACATTGGGATGAATGGGTAACAACAGCCCCGCATCCTTTTGTTGCTGATTTTGATGGTAAGGCAATCAGTAACCCTGTCGATATTATGGAAGGCGAACCGTTTGAAAGCCCGATGAAACCATTCGGAGGAATTGAGCAGTTGGCATGGAATACTACATCGGACAAGATTGCTTACACGAGTCGTAAAAAGACCGGAAAGGAATATGCGTTGTCCACCAATTCGGATATTTATGTGTATGACCTGAATACGAAAAAGACGGCCAATATCAGTGAAGGTATTATGGGGTATGACACGAATCCCCAATACTCTCCCGATGGCAAGTTCATCGCATGGCAGAGCATGGAGCGTGACGGTTATGAGTCAGACCAGAACCGCTTGATGGTCATGAACTTGGAAACAGGTGAAAAGATATTCGCCAGCAAGGATTTTGATTCCAACGTAGACGGGTTCGTTTGGAGTGCAGATGCAAAGGCTCTTTACTTTACGGGGGTATGGCATGGTGAGTCCCAAGTATATAAGATCGATCTGACGGATAGCAATAAAATCACGCCGCTTACTTCCGGAATGTACGATTATGCCGGTGTGGCTTTGTTGGGTGAACATAAGCTGATCGTGCAGCGCCATTCTTTGAGCATGGGAGATGAAATCTATTCGATCGATTTGGCTGATAATAATAAAATAGCCCAGTTGACAACAGAGAACAAGCATATCTATGATCAGTTGACAATCGGTAAGGTGGAAGGTCGTTGGATGAAAACGACAGATGGTAAACAGATGCTTACCTGGGTGATTTATCCTCCTCATTTCGATCCGAATAAGAAATATCCTACCTTGTTATTCTGCGAAGGTGGTCCTCAAAGCCCGGTAAGCCAATTCTGGTCTTACCGTTGGAATATGCAGATTATGGCTGCTAACGACTATATCGTGGTTGCCCCGAACCGCCGTGGCCTTCCCGGTTTCGGTATGGAGTGGAACGAACAGGTCAGCGGCGACTATGGAGGCCAGTGCATGAAAGACTATTTTACGGCTATTGACGAGATGGCGAAAGAGTCGTTTGTCGATAAGGATCGTCTGGGTTGTGTGGGAGCGAGCTTCGGAGGCTTCTCCGTTTATTGGTTGGCTGGTCACCACAACAAACGTTTCAAAGCCTTTATTGCACATGACGGTATTTTCAATATGGAAATGCAGTATCTGGAAACAGAAGAAATGTGGTTTGCTAATTGGGATATGGGTGGTGCTTACTGGGAAAAACAGAATGCGACGGCACAACGTACATTTGCCAATTCCCCGCACTTGTTTGTCGATAAATGGGATACACCGATTCTCTGCATCCACGGTGAAAAGGATTATCGAATTTTGGCTAACCAGGGTATGGCGGCGTTTAATGCAGCTGTCCTTCGAGGTGTTCCGGCCGAGTTGTTGATCTATCCCGACGAAAACCATTGGGTGCTGAAACCTCAGAATGGCGTGCTTTGGCAGCGTACATTCTTCGAATGGCTGGATATGTGGTTGAAGAAATAAGGATTTATTCATAAAAGAGAAAACGCCGTTCCGAATAGTCTGGGACGGCGTTTCTTTATTTATACTAAGCAATTGTGATTCCCGGGTCCAGATATACATCCTGTATGGTGTGCAGCAGCTCTACACCGTCTTTCATCGAACGTTGGAACGCTTTTCGCCCGCTGATCAGTCCCATACCGCCTGCCCGCTTATTGACGACAGCCGTGTAGACCGCATCTTTCAAGTCGGAAGCTCCGTGAGATTCACCACCAGAGTTGATGAGGCCGACACGTCCCATGTAGTTGTTGGCAACCTGGTAGCGACAGAGGTCAATCGGGTGTTCTGTAGCTAGTTCGGTGTACATCTTTTGGTCGATTTTGCCAAATTTGACAGCTGTGAATCCTCCGTTGTTTTCCGGTAGCTTCTGCTTTATGATATCTGCTTTGATCGTAACACCCAAATGGTTGGCTTGGCCTGTCAGGTCGGCTGCGGCATGATAGTCAACACCGTCTTTTTTGAATTCACTGTTGCGCAAGTAACACCATAAGATGGTGGCCATTCCTAGCTCGTGCGCATATTCAAAAGCCTCCGAAACTTCGACCAACTGTCTTCTACTTTCTTCCGAACCGAAGTAGATGGTAGCGCCTACGGCTGCAGCTCCCATGTCCCAGGCTTCTTTTACGGAGCCGAACATGATCTGGTTGTATGAATTGGGATAAGTCAGTAATTCGTTATGATTCAGTTTGACCACAAACGGTATCTTATGCGCATATTTACGTGCTATGGAACCTAAGATTCCGAACGTAGAGGCTACTCCGTTACATCCTCCTTCAATAGCCAACCTGACGATGTTTTCCGGATCGAAATAGATCGGGTTCGGAGCGAAGGAAGCTCCCGCCGTATGTTCGATATCTTGGTCCACAGGCAGTATTGAGACGTATCCCGTATTTGCCAACCGTCCGCTTCCTAACAGGCGTTGCAGGTTGTTTAATGTTTGGATATTTCTATCCGAGCCGATCCATATACTGTCGATGACAGACGGTGAAGGAATGTGTATAAGTGATTTATCGATCGTTTTACAAGTGTGTCCCAACAGGAATTCGCTTTGTTCGCCCAGTAGGCTGATAATCTTTGAAGTGTCCATATTTATGAAAGTTTTTTAATATAACATGGGCCGTAAAGGATAGGTTTCATAGTTTTTATCAATTAACAGATAGAATAAATTTATGAGTTTTTGTAGGGCTTGTTTTAGAATGTTTCCCTACATTTGCAAAGAACAAATAACGAGTGTTACAACTATTTTAGATTATACAACCAATAAAAATTTACAAAGATGAAAAAAAAATGGATTTGCACAGTATGCGGTTATGTACACGAAGGTGATGAAGCTCCTGAATTCTGTCCTCAATGCAAGCAGCCGAAGAGTAAATTTAAAGAAATGGTAGAAACTACCGGTGCATTGACTTTTGCCGATGAACATGTGATCGGTGTTGCTAAAGGTTGTGATGAAGAAATGATTAAAGATTTGAACGCGCATTTCATGGGTGAATGTACTGAAGTCGGTATGTATCTGGCTATGAGTCGCCAAGCTGACCGTGAAGGTTATCCTGAAGTAGCAGAAGCATTCAAACGCTATGCTTGGGAAGAAGCTGAACACGCTGCTAAGTTTGCCGAACTGCTGGGTGATGTTGTTTGGGACACAAAAACAAACTTGGAGAAACGTAAAGACGCTGAATGCGGTGCTTGCGAAGATAAGAAACGTATTGCCACTCGTGCAAAACAATTAAACTTGGATGCTATCCACGACACAGTTCACGAAATGTGTAAGGACGAAGCTCGCCACGGTAAAGGATTTGAAGGTTTATACAACCGTTATTTCAAATAATTCGCAAATTCGTTAACAAAGGAAGGGCATTCTTTTAGGAGAGTGCCCTTTTTATTGGAAAAAAATGCTTTTGAGGGGACAACGAATTTAAATTTTCCCTACATTTGTACTCGCAAACGACGACCTAAGGAAAGCTGCCAGAGTGGTCGAATGGGCCGCACTCGAAATGCGGTGTACGGGTAACTGTACCGGGGGTTCGAATCCCTCGCTTTCCGCAGAAAAGAGGATGTGTCCACCAAATATCACGACACACCCTCTTTTTCTATGTCGTCACTGATTTAGTGCCGATATGGAACTGACAACTTCACACATACAGTTTATCAAAGAACATGCAACAGACGATTTAACCCGCCTGTTGCTTTCCGCTGCCAAGTATCCCGGAATGGATATTCCCTTTTTAGTCGATCAGATTGCTGTCCGAAGGCAGATCCGGGAGAAGTTGCCGTCGTGGTTTGAGAACGGACAATTGGTTTTTCCGGCTAAGATTGCGGCGGAACAGTGTTCATCTGAACAGACAGCAGCTTATAAACAGGAACTGATTGGTGAAAGTTGGACTATTTGCGACCTGACGGGAGGACTGGGAATCGATAGCTATTTTCTTTCCCGCAAGGCGAAACATTTGACTTATATAGAACGTTTTCCTGTTTATTGTGAAGCCGCGAAACATAATTTTTCTGTCTTGGAGGCCAACAATATAACGATCATAAATGCTGATGCCGCCCAAGTTGTTGATACCCTTCCGGAGGTCGATGCTTTCTATATCGATCCTGCACGCCGAGGAGAATCTAACAAGCGGGTTTTTGCTTTGCAGGATTGTGAACCTAACCTGCCCGGACTGTTGCCGGCGCTTCTGAAACGTTCCCCGCGCGTCATTGCAAAGCTTTCGCCGATGGCAGATATACAAATGACTTTGGAGCTGTTGCCGGGGACGACATCCGTGCATGTCCTTTCGGTTAGGAACGAATGCAAGGAACTGCTTTTTGTGGTGGAACGAGAGGCGGATGGCAGAGAACCGTCAGTCCGGTGCATCAATTTCGGACTGGATGGAATGCAATCTTTCTCTTTTACATTAGAAGAGGAACGTAGCGCCGTATTGGTTCCTGCCGGTCAGGTAGGTACATATTTGTATGAACCGAATGCCTCGGTTTTAAAAGCCGGCGCATTTAAGCAGATTGCCGTCCGGACGGGAGTGAAGAAGTTGCAGGTGAACAGCCATCTATATACATCGGACCATTTAGTTTCCGACTTTCCCGGTCGCAGATTCCGAGTGGATGAAGTGCTGTCTTTTACCGGAAAACTCTGTAAAGGACTATCAAAGACAATCCCCCAAGCAAATATAACCGTGCGTAATTTTCCTCTCTCCGTAGAAGAACTGCGTAAGCGGACGAAGATCACCGACGGAGGCCATGTCTATCTCTTTGCAACTACCTTGGTGGATGGAGAAAAGGTGCTGGTCAAGTGTTCCAAAGCCTGATCGATCAGGTGAATAACATCAGCACCAATTGTGCTGAAATCACGCGGATAAACATTGAAAGCGGATAGACGGTGGCATAAGAAACGGAGGGTTCGTCGCCATCGACAGTCGTGTTGGCATAGCTCAGTGCCATCGGGTTTGCCATGCTCCCGCAGAGCATACCCACGTTGTGCGCATAATCGAGTTTGAAAAATTGCGAAGATATGAAACCGACGATCAGCACCGGCACGATCGTCAGCAGAAATCCAAGCCCGATCCAAAGCAATCCTTCTGCCCGAAAAACCGTTTCGAAGAAATGTACACCCGAATCGATCCCCAATCCCGCTAAATAAATAATGATCCCCAGTTGACGAAGCATCAGGTTGGCACTCATTGTCGTGTAGGTTGTCAGGTGGAAACGAGGGCCGAATGCGCCCATCAGGATTCCGACGATGATCGGGCCTCCGGCGATCCCTAATTTGACTGGCGTACTCATCCCTGGTAACGTGATCGGCAATGCTCCTAACAGCATCCCCAGCGATATACCAATGAAGACAGCCAAGAGGTTCGGATTGTTTAACCGCTTGATCTCATCCCCTAAAATCTTTCCGACTGTGTTTACCGAATTCGCTTCTCCCACGATAGTCAACCGGTCACCGATTTGCAGGCGCAGGTCGGGAGAGGCCAGCAGGTCTATACCGGCACGGTTCACACGCGTAATATTGATACCGTAGAGGTTGCGAAGGCGGAGAGAGCCTAATTTCACACCGTTCACCCGGTTGCGTGTCACCGCGATGCGGCGCGAGATCAGTTGGCTGTCAATGGCATTCCAGTCGATATCCGCCTTGTTCCAATCTACATTCTCCTGCTCGCCGAAAAGGACTTTAATATTTTCGACATCCGATTTAACGGAGATGATCAAAAGGTGGTCATGCTCGTGAAGTAAGGTGTCCGAAGTCGGAATGCTTACTTTACCGTTTCTCCATACACGTGAAATAACGAAATGCTTGTCCGTCAGCTTCATTACGTCCTTGATGCTCTTTTCGTAGATAGCCGGATTGCTTACATGAAACTCGGCGACATAGGTAGTCGTGTCGCGTTGTTCCTTTAAGTCTTTCTGTTTCTTGTCGGCAAACAAGGCTCTCAGGATAATAATCGCCAAGATCACGCCCACTACGCCGAGCGGATAAGCGACGGCACACGCCAAAGCCATGTCCGTCACCCCTTTGGTATTGGCCGGATCTATCTGCAACAAAGCCTGTTGGGCGGCTCCCAAAGCAGGCGTGTTGGTAACGGCCCCGCAAAGCAAACCGACCATATTGGAAAGGGAAACTCCTGTTACCCAGTGCAGACCGACTGTCATAATGAGTCCGAGCAGGATAACGCCTAACCCCATCATGTTCATAGCTACCCCTCCCTTCTTCAGCGAAGAGAAGAAACCGGGACCAACCTGCAACCCTAATGCATAGACGAAAAGGATCAAGCCGAAACTTTGAGCAAAATACAGCATATCCTTATTCACGACGATCCCTAAATGCCCGGCAAAGATACCGGCAAAGAATACGAATGTGATACCCAGTGAGATCCCGAATATCTTGATCCGTCCTAAATACAATCCAAGTGCAGAGACCAGTGAAATAATGATGACTGCCTGCACCATCGTAGGCTCTAAAAAGGCCTCTTGTAACCAATTCATAAAGTTCCCCTGTTTATTGACGGCACAAAGATAGGACAATAATTTGATTCGTCATCTATTTCTCTCGTTCCCGCGCTTGACACAGGCTCCCCTTATTGTCTTTGTTCGTTTGTTTCATTACCTTTATCCCCAAAATAAGATCAGATTCATATTTGTTAAATCTGGAAAAACATGTCATTGAAAATAATCCATACTGCCGACTGGCATCTTGGGCAAACCTTTTTCGGGTATGACCGTGATGAGGAACATGAGGCATTTCTTTCGTGGTTGATCGATATATTGACGCTACGGCAGACTGATGTCTTGCTGATAGCAGGCGATGTTTTCGATGTTGCCAATCCGTCGGCAGCCGCCCAACGCCGTTTTTTCCGTTTTTTGCGGGAAGCGAACCGGCATAACCCACAATTGCAGATCGTGATTATCGCAGGTAATCATGATTCGGCAGCCCGTCTGGAGGCGCCGATACCCCTGTTGGAAGAACTGAATACGTCAATTGTAGGGGTTGTCCCGCGAACCGACCTGTGCAAGATCGATTTCGATTCGCTTCTGATTCCTTTATATAATAAGGAAGGAAAACGGGAAGCGATCTGTCTGGCTGTTCCCTATCTTCGTCAGGGAGATTATCCCGCTTCGAAAGAAGGGAAAGATACCTATGTGGAGGGCGTTACCCGAATGTATCGCCAGCTCTATGACTATGCCGACAGCCAAAGGCAACCGGGCGAGGCCCTGTTTGCGATGGGACACTTGCATGCGACTGGTGCTGAACTGTCGGAAGATGACCGGAGCGAACGGACCATCATGGGAGGACTTGAATCTATATCGGTAGAAGCCTTTAATGAGGACTTGGCCTATACGGCCCTCGGTCACATCCACAAGGCGCAACGGGTAGGGGGACGCGAGTCTGTACGCTATGCCGGCAGCCCGCTTCCGATGTCTTTCTCCGAACAGCATTATCACCATCAGGTTGTTGCCTTTACCCTCGAAAACGGATGCCTGTCGGATCTCGAAGCAGTGCCCATCCCACTCCGAACCGCCCTGCATCGGATTCCGGCGGAACCGGCGTCGCCTGCCGAAGTCCTTTTGTCGCTTTCCAACCTACCGTTGGCGGAAGAGGGAGCCGATCGCAGCCTATGGCCTTATCTGGAGGTGCAGGTACTGCTGACGGAGCCAGATCCGGGGTTTCGGCATCGGGTGGAGGAGGCACTGGCGGATAAGGCTGTACGCCTGACTTCCATCATCCCTTCTTATCCGAAAAAGGAGGGAGAGGAAGATTCTCGTCCTTTCTCTTATACGGATTTACAAAAGATCGCTCCGCTGGATATGCTTCGCCATACCTTTACGAACCGTTTCGGGGGAGATTTGCCGGAAGAGTTGGAAAAGATGTTTAACGATGTAATGCGGGAGGTTTCCCTATGAAGATATTAGCGATACGAGGTCGTAACCTGGCCTCGTTGGAAGGTGATTTTGAAATAGATTTTACGGTGGAGCCGTTACTTTCAGCCGGGATCTTTGCTATTTCCGGGCCTACGGGAGCAGGTAAGTCCACCCTTTTGGATACGATGTGCTTAGCTCTGTTCGCCCGTACGCCTCGTACCGACCAGGCGAAAGAAAATAATGTCAAGCTTCAGGATGTCAGTAATGAACAATTGTCGCAGAGCGATCCTCGTTTCTTGCTGCGGCGGGGAACATCCTCCGGTTTTGCAGAAGTGGATTTCATGGCCTTGAACGGACACCGCTACCGGACACGCTGGTCGGTGGCGCGGGCACGCGACAAGGAAAACGGACGGTTGCAGAATCCGCGTTTGGCTCTGTATAACCTCGACAAGGAGGAGGAAGAGCAAGGGACGCGTTCCGATTTGCAAGCCCGTATTATCGATTTGATTGGCTTGACTTTCGAACAGTTTACGCGTTCCGTATTGCTGGCGCAGAACGATTTTTCCACTTTCCTGAAAGCCGAGCAGGGAGAAAAAGCTTCCTTGTTGGAGAAGTTGACCGGAACCGAACTCTATTCCGCCATTTCTCGCCAGATATTTGAAAGGAATGCGCGGGCGAAAGAAGCCTTCGACTTGATCCAAACGCGAATACAGGGTATCGAGCTATTGACGGATGAGGAAGAAAACGACTTGCGCACTCGCCTTGCCGGAACGGAAAAGGAGCTGCAGCGAGTCGAGAAAGCGAAAGCGGAGCAACAGGCCCTTCAAGAGGCCGTCCGTTCTATCGAACAGCAGATAACCATCCGCCAAAGACAACAAAAAGAGGCGGCCGATAAGTTGGTGCACGCAACGGAATTGTTGACGGTCGCTCGCCATGAATACGAAAAGGGAGTGGAGGAACAGCAACAGTCTGAGGCTCGTTTCAAATCCCTTCAACAGGAGATCTTGCAG
>RRZU012579751.1_pt1 | contig 10535 bp, 8 predicted proteins | sample 2165561 | NCBI WGS metagenome assembly RRZU01 (sample SAMN10456909, study PRJNA506462) | wastewater metagenome | isolation source: wastewater sludge | place: USA: Moscow, Idaho | reverse complement strand
GCATACCCGGCCTGCTGCAGGCGGTGCGTGCCGGCAACGTGCTGGTCGCCAACGCGCTTGGCAGCGGCCTGCTCGAGTCGCCGGCGCTGCCCGGCTTCCTGCCGGCGATCAGCGAGAAGCTGCTCGGCGAAAAGTTGCTGATGCCTTCGGTCGCCACCTGGTGGTGTGGCGAACGGGCGGCGCTCGAGTTCACCATCGAGCACCTCGACAAACTGGTGATCAAGGGCTCGTATCCCTCACAGCGTTTCGATCCGGTCTTTGGTAACGAACTGATCGGCAGCCCGCGCGAAGAAATGATCGCCCGCCTGAAGACGCGGCCACAGGCCTATGTCGCCCAGGAACTGGTCAATTTTTCCGAGGCGCCGACCTGGAGTACCCGCCATGACCGTCATCTGCTGCCGCGCGGTGTGGGCCTGCGCGTCTTTGTCGCCGCCACCCCGAGCGGCTACGTGGTGATGCCGGGTGGCCTGACGCGCGTCTCTGCGGCTTCCAATGCGCGGGTCATCTCGATGCAGCGCGGCGGCTCGAGCAAGGACACCTGGGTATTGACCGACCAGGCGGTCAATACCTTCAGCCTGCTCAAGCACTCGGTCGGCAAAGCCGACCTGGTGCGCGGCGGTCGCAACCTGTCGTCGCGAGTGGTCGAGAACCTGTACTGGTTCGGCCGTTACGCCGAACGAACCGACAAGACCTCGCGCCTCCTGCGCGTCGCGTTGTCACGTCTGGTCGATACCGGCGCCGACATTCTGCCGGCACTGACCTCGGCTTTCGACCTCTGCCGTGCCCTGCAGTTGTTGCCGGCCGTCAGCGAAGCCGAGACGGGCAGTCCTACAAAGATCGGCCCGCCAGCGCCCGAGCTGTCACTCGAAGCGCAACTGCTTGCCGCAGTTTGTGGCAAGGAATCGGGCGAGGGCCTCGCGGGCGACATTCGCCGCCTGCTGTGGGTCGCCACGCAGGTACGCGAGCGTTTCTCGCTCGACAACTGGCATGCGATCAATCGTCTGCAACAACAGTTGCAACGCTACGCCAAGACCGTGGCCGAAGTCGGCCAACCCGAGCTCAGCGAGGTGCTCGCCTTCCTCGACCAGGTTCTGCTCGTTTCCTCCTCGCTGGCCGGTTTCGCGATGGACAACATGACCCGTGACGACGGCTGGCGTTTTCTGATCATCGGCAGGCGGATCGAAAGACTCGTTTTCCTCGCCAACACCGTCGCGCAGTTCCTGCTCCTGGACTCGACACGTGCTGCCGGCAGCCTGGAATGGCTGCTCGAACTGACCGACAGCATCATCACCTACCGTTCGCGCTACATGACCCAGCCACAGGTCCTGCCGACGCTCGACCTGATCGTCTTCGACGAAGGCAACCCGCATTCGGTGGCCTTCCAATTGCAAATCCTCGTCCGTTACCTCGACAACCTGACGCGCCTGCTCGGCGGTCCGCGTGACCAGGCCCTGCGCCAAGAGCTGGCGCGCCTGCAAGGCTTCGACCTCGGGCGTTTCGAGGGGCAGAGCTTCAGCGAGTGTCGTGCCTGCGATCCCTGCCTCGCGCTGGCAGCGATCCTCGGCGAGGTTTCACTCGCCGCGGCAACGCTTTCGGACCGCCTGGCGATGCGCTATTTCAGTCATGTCAGCGACGTCAGTCGGCCCACCCTCACCTCGTGATCGCCGTGAACCCGAGCGCCGCCCGCTATCACATTGTTCACGAGACGATCTACAGCTACGACAGCCCGGTGTCTCTGTCGCGCCAGCTCCTGCATCTGACGCCGCGCGAATGTGCCTGGCAGCGCTGTCTGGCGCATCAGATCAGCGTGGCTCCGGAAGTAACCACTGCGCGTGAGCGCCATGATTGCTTCGGCAATCCGGTGCGGGAGCTGACGATCGAATTTCCGCACGACAGCCTCAGCGTCCGCGCCGAGAGCACCATCGAGGTATTGCCGCACTTGCCGGTTGACGCACTCACTGTCCTGATGGGCGGCGCGACCACGAATGCTGGCGAAGCCAGGCCGCCGCAACCAGCATCATCACCCCGCTACCTGCGCGCTTCGCCGGCGTGGGAAACGGTGCGAGACGCACTTGCCTACGGTTCTCGTCCCGTCCTGCTCGACGCCAGCTGTTTCCAGTTCGAATCGCCCTATGTGCGCGTCAAGCGCGAGTTTGCCGCTTATGCCAGACCCTGCTTCACCCCTGGCCGGCCGGTACTGGAAGCGGTGCAGGCGCTGATGAGCCGCATCTACAACGAGTTCGAGTTCGACCCCGAGGCAACGACCGTCGCTACCCCGGTTCTCGAGGTGCTGGCCGAAAAGCGTGGCGTTTGTCAGGACTTCGCGCACCTGATGCTGTCCTGCCTGCGTTCGCAGGGCCTCGCCGCGCGTTACGTCAGCGGCTACCTGCTCACCCATCCGCCACCAGGGAAGCCGCGCATGGTCGGCGCCGACGCTTCGCACGCCTGGGTTTCGGTGTATTGCCCGGGACTCGAAGGCGGGCGCTGGGTGGACTTCGATCCGACCAACAACCTGTTGCCCGACACGCAGCACATCACGCTCGCCTGGGGGCGCGATTTTTCCGACGTCTCCCCGCTGCGCGGCGTCATTCTCGGTGGTGACGCGCACGAACTCGACGGTGCCGTCACCGTCACCCCGGTCAGCGAAACCTGCGCTGAGGCGGCTGCCGTCAATGCGAGCCAGCCGTAGGCAGGCATGCTCTGGTTGAACGGTAATGCCGCTCCCGCTGGCAAACCAGCAGCCTGGCAAAAACCTGCTGCTTATTGAGGGCTTCCCGGCTGCCAAATCCGGGAACCGCCACGCGTGCTACAATTCGGGCCTTTTCAAGGCTTGAGAGGCGCATCATGTTTTCCGATAAAGACACCCTGGCGAAAGTGGATCCCGAGATCTGGAAGGTCATCGAGAACGAAAATCGGCGTCAGGAAGAGCATATCGAGCTGATCGCCTCCGAGAACTATGTGAGCCGCGCGGTGATGGCCGCGCAGGGTTCGCAACTGACCAACAAGTATGCCGAAGGTTATCCCGGCAAGCGCTATTACGGCGGCTGTGAACATGTCGACGTCGCCGAGCAACTGGCTATCGACCGCCTCAAGAAACTGTTTGCTGCCGAAGCCGCCAACGTTCAGCCCAATTCCGGGTCGCAGGCCAATCAGGCGGTGCTGATGGCTTTTGCCAAACCGGGCGACACCATCATGGGAATGAGTCTTGCCGAAGGTGGCCATCTCACACACGGCATGCCGCTCAATATGTCCGGCAAGTGGTTCAGGGTCGTGGCCTATGGTCTCGACCGGAACGAAGCGATCGACTACGCGCAGATGGAAGCGCTGGCGCGCGAGCATAAGCCGCGCATCCTGATCGCCGGTGCGTCGGCATACTCGCTGCATATCGACTTCGAGCGTTTTGCCAAGGTTGCCAAGGAAATCGGCGCGATTTTCATGGTCGACATGGCGCACTACGCAGGCCTGATCGCTGCCGGTTGCTATCCCAACCCGGTACCCTATGCTGATGTCGTTACCTCGACGACGCACAAGACGCTGCGCGGCCCGCGCGGCGGCGTCATCCTGATGAAGGCCGAGCACGAAAAAGCGATCAATTCGGCGATTTTCCCCGGTCTGCAGGGCGGCCCCCTGATGCATGTGATCGCGGCCAAGGCGGTGGCCTTCAAGGAGGCCCTGACGCCTGCTTTCCGTGATTACCAGGAGCAGGTGGTCGCCAACGCCCGCGTACTGTCAAGGGTGTTGGCAGATGAACGGGGACTGCGCATCGTCTCGGGTCGCACCGAATCGCACGTCTTCCTGGTCGATCTGCGCGCCAAGAACATTACCGGCAAGGATGCCGAGGCGCTGCTCGGCGCCGCACACATGACGGTCAACAAGAATGCCATCCCGAACGATCCGCAGAAGCCCTTCGTGACTTCGGGTATCCGCCTCGGTTCGCCGGCGATGACCACGCGCGGTTTCACCGAGATCGAATCCGAGCAGGTTGCCCACCTGATCGCCGATGTGCTCGATGCGCCCACCGACGCCGATGTGCTGGCGCGAGTGCGCGCCGATGTCTCGAAGCTGTGCCGGAAATTCCCGGTCTATGGCGGCTCGGCGAGATGAAATGCCCGTTCTGCGGCGCTGACGAAACCGCCGTCGCCGACACCCGCATCAACGACGACGGCGACATCGTGCGGCGGCGGCGACGCTGTCTGACCTGCGACAAGCGCTTCACGACTTATGAGCGGGCTGGCTTGCGCCTCCCGCAAGTCATCAAGAAGAACGGCTCGCGGGTCGATTTCGACCGCGAAAAACTTGCCGCCAGTCTCTGGCTGGCGCTGCGCAAGCGACCGGTCAGCGTCGAGGCCGTCGAGGCGGCGATTGCCCGTATCGAGGAAAAACTGCTGGCGCTGGGCGAACGCGAACTGGCTTCGGAGAAGCTTGGTGAAATGGTCATGCGCGAGTTGAAGAAACTCGACAAGGTGGCTTACGTCCGCTTCGCTTCGGTGTATCGGAATTTCGAGGACGTAGACGAGTTCTCCAAGGTCATTCGCGAAGTTTCCCCAGAAGTGCCGCATCCTACGCAGCCACTCGGCCGTTGATGGCGCCGGCGTTCAGCGCGGCGGATCACCAATTCATGGCGCTTGCGCTTCGCCTTGCCGAGCGCGGCCTGTACACCACGACGCCCAATCCGCGCGTCGGCTGTGTCATCGTCAACGCCGGACAGGTCGTCGGTGAAGGCTGGCATGTGCGTGCCGGGGCGGAGCATGCCGAAGTTCACGCCTTGCAGGCCGCTGGCGAGAAAGCGCGTGGGGCTACCGTATATGTCACCCTCGAACCCTGCAGTCACCATGGCCGAACGCCTCCCTGCGCCGCAGCGCTGCTGGCCGCCGGGGTGACAAGGGTGGTCGCCGCGATGCAGGATCCCAATCCACTGGTCGCCGGGCAGGGGCTGGCCAGCCTGCGCGCGGCCGGACTGCTGGCCGAGTGTGGCTTGCTGGCTGCCGAGGCGCACGAAATCAATATCGGCTTCGTCGCACGCATGACACGTTCCCGGCCATGGCTGCGGCTGAAGCTGGCGGCTAGCCTCGATGGCAAGACGGCGCTGCAGAATGGTGCCAGCCAGTGGCTGACCGGCCCGGCGGCACGGCAGGATGGCCATCGCTGGCGAGCGCGTGCCTGTGCGATCCTGACCGGCATCGGCACGGTTCGCCACGATAATCCGCAACTCAATGTGCGTGCTGTGGAAGACCTGTCCGGAGAATTGCGTCAGCCCTTGAAGGTGGTCGTAGACAGCCGCCTCGAACTGCCGCTCGACGCCAGAGTGCTCGACGATGGCACGGTGCTGGTCGCCGCCGCTGTCGATGCCCGCGCCAGGATCGCTGCTCTGCGGCAGCGCGGCGCCGAAGTCGTGCTTCTGCCCGGGCCCGCTGGACAGGTGGATCTGCCGGCCCTGCTCAACGAACTCGCCCGGCGTGGCATCAACGAAGTGCATGCCGAGGCCGGTTTCGGACTCAGTGGTTCGCTGCTGCGCGCAGATCTGGTCGATGAACTGCTGCTCTATCTCGCTCCCTGTCTGATCGGTGATGCGGCGCGCGGCATGTTCGACCTGCCGGCGCTGGAATCGCTGGCTGCCCGGCACATGCTGGCGATTCGCGACGTCCGTTCGCTGGGTCCCGACCTGCGTCTGCTCGCCCGCTTCAGTTGAGCCCGGCGCATACCGGACACTCCGGGTCCCGTCCGAACTTGATGCTGCGCCATTCCATCGACAGCCCATCGAGTAACCAGAGACGGCCAAGCACCACCTCGCCGCATCCGGTGATCAGCTTGAGGGCTTCGGCTGCCTGCATCGTGCCGATGATGCCGGTGAGCGGTGCGAATACCCCCATCACCGCGCAGCGTTCCTCTTCGACCGCATCGGCTTCGGGAAACAGACAGTGGTAACAGGGAGTGTGATCGCGACTGCTATCGAATACCGCGAGCTGTCCGGCAAAGCGGATCGCTGCGCCGGAAACCAGTGCCGTACGGTGCCTGACGCAGGCCCGGTTAACCGCGTGTCGGGTGGCAAAGTTGTCGCAGCAATCGAGAACCACGTCCGCATCGGCGATCAAGGCCTGCAGTGCTGCGCCAGCCAGGCGGGTGGTGATCGCTTCGACCACCACCTCGGGATTGACTCCACGTAGTGCGGCCTGCCCGGACAGGGCTTTCGGCTGGCCGATGCGCTCCTGCGTGTGGAGAATCTGGCGCTGCAGGTTGGTGAGGTCCACCGTATCCCCGTCGGCGAGGGTGATTCGTCCAACGCCGGCAGCCGCGAGATAGAGTGCGGCCGGCGAGCCCAGGCCGCCGGCGCCGACGATCAGCACCTTCGCTTCGAGTATCCGTTGCTGCCCTTCGACACCGATTTCTTCCAGCAGGATGTGTCGGCTGTAGCGCAGCAACTGTCCGTCGTTCATCGGCCGGGCCTTACTTGTATTCGCGCCACTCCGGCGGGGTGTCGTCGTGGTCGCCGTGCAGATGGCGCTCCCAGGCGTGCGTGTAGGCTTCCGACTGCGAGCGTTTGAGCGGCCGTTCAGGGGCTTCGAGATTGTGCAGTTGCGTTTCCTCGACATAGTAGATCAGTGCCCGCATCATCTTGCTCATCAGCGTGTTGTCGAGGTGGTAGCCCTGGTCTTCGAGCGTGCCTTCGAGTTCCTGCAGGCAGTGGCGGCGGAGATCGTAGGCGACGCCGAGAGCACGCGGCTGCGCACGCCGTTCAAGTTGCAGATCCTCAAGCCTGCCGAGGAAATCGCAGGCTTCAGGTACCTGGCCCGGCGGGAACTTGGCAAACAGGATGTTCCTCTGTTTGCGGATCGGAACCGCCTTGTGCGCTGTCACCTCGGGTCGTTTCACTTTCTTCACTCCGCAAGACCAGTTTAGCGCTGGCTCTGCATGATCTGCATACCCTTCAGAAGATTCAGCGCCTGGTTCAACTGGTAATCCTTTTTCGAAGCGATTTCGCGGCTCGGGATCTCGGAGGTCTCTTCCGGCTCTTCCTTCGTCGCGCCGCTTTTCGGCTTGACCGGCGCAGCCTTGGTGGGCGGTTTGGCGGGAGCCTCCTTGACCGCAGGGGTGGGATCCTTGTTGTTGTCCAGGTGGTGATCAAGGTTGGCTTCGCGCAAACGCTCGGCCGAGCTGCCATTGGCATTCTCTTCGACGACGATGTCCGGCACGATGCCTTTGGCCTGGATCGAACGGCCCGACGGTGTGAAGTAGCGTGCGGTCGTCAGTTTGATTGCGGTGTTCCCGGGCAATGGCAGGACGGTTTGCACGGAGCCCTTGCCGAAGGTCGTGGTGCCGAGGATGATCGCACGTTTGTGGTCCTGCAGCGCACCGGCGACGATTTCGGACGCCGAAGCAGAGCCGCCATTGACCAGTACCACCATCGGCACCTTGCGTGCCTCGGGCGGCAGCGCCTTCATGTAATCATCACGACTGCCGCGCAGATAGTCTGCGGGCGATGCGGAAAAGCGGTGCTTGGCATCGGGGGTGCGTCCATCGGTCGAGGTAACCAGGATGTCCGACGGCAGGAAGGCCGCCGAGACGCCGACGGCGCTGTTGAGCAGACCCCCTGGATCGTTGCGCAGATCGAGTACCAGGCCCTTGAGCGGACCAGGCTTGAAGAGTTCGGTCAGATGCCTGACCACCGCAGCGCCGGTATTTTCCTGGAAAGAGGTGATGCGCAGATAAGCATAGCCGTCGTCGAGGAGTTTCGACTTGACACTTTGCACCTTGATCACTTCGCGCATCAGCGTGATGTCCAGCGGTTTGGCTTCGCCCTTGCGGATGATCGACAACCGGATCTGGGACTTCGGCTTGCCGCGCATGCGCTTGACTGCTTCGCTCAGGGTCAGTCCCTTGACCAGCGTGTCGTCGATCTTGAAAATCATGTCGCCGGGTTTCACTCCGGCACGGTAGGCAGGCGTGTCCTCGATCGGCGAAACCACCTTCACCAGTCCGTCTTCCATGCCGACTTCGATGCCGATGCCGCCGAACTCGCCTTGCGTGCCGACCTGCAGATCCTTGAAAGCATCGGCGTCGAGGTAACTCGAGTGCGGGTCGAGGTTGGAGAGCATGCCACTGATGGCATGTGTAATCAGCTTCTTGTCGTCGACCGGCTCGACGTAGCCGGTCTTGATGGCATTGAACACCTCGGCAAAGGTGCGCAGTTCCTCAACAGGCAGACTGGCGCGCGTTTCCTTGTCGGCGATCGCCGAAAACTGCAGGCTGATCAGAACGCCACCAACCACCCCGGCGCAAAGCAGTCCGGCCTGTTTCAACTTACCCATTTGTCTCACTCCTGTGTGCACCTCATTTCGGGCCAACCCAAGCCAGCGGATCGAGCGGTTTCCCTTGGTGACGAAGCTCAAAGTATAAACCGGATTCAGGATTCCCACCGCTGTTGCCCACCGTGGCGATTGCTTCGCCAGCATGCACCTCGTCGCCGACCTGTTTGCGCAGCGAATCGTTGTTGGCATAGATCGACAGGTAGCTGCCACCATGGGCAACGATCAGCAGATTGCCGAAGCCGCGCATCCATTCGGCAAAAACCACCCGACCGGCAGCGATGCTCCGTACCTCGCTGCCGGTACTGGCGAGGATGAACAGACCCTTCCAGGTGCTGCCTTCCTGGCGCGGGGCACCAAAGCGATTGCTGATCGAGCCGTGAGTCGGCAGGCGCAGTTGCCCTTTCATTCTGGCAAGCTTGCCAGCGACCGGCGGTGGATTCTCTGCACGTGCATCCGGCGCCGCTGCACTGCCTGCCGGATCTTCATCGGCGGGCGGCGCAATGACGCGCTCCGGCTTCTCCCGGTCGGCGGGCGGTGTTCGCAAGGGCTTCACCTGGGATGTTTCTGGCTGCGGCACCTCACGTCGATGCGCTTCCCGTGGCGCCGCCCGTTGCGCCTCCCGGCGACTCTCCCGCGCTTCGGTTGCTCTGGTGGCGATGATTTTCGATAGACGATCAACGAGTTCGGTCAGACGTTTTTCGTCGCGTTGCAGATTGCCGATCTCGCGCCGCTGCGCCATGATCTGATCCGATAGCCTGTCGAGCATCGCCTGGCGCTGCTGGCGCTGGGCAAGCAGCTTGGCATGCTCTTCCTTCTGCCGGGCCTCGCTGGCGGATAATAGTGCGGCCTGCTGGCGGGTGTCGGCGACGAGCGTCTGCTTGCGCTGCAGGGTGGCCTCGACTTCGCGCAGGATCTGTCCCCGCGCCCGGCCAATCGCCTCGAGATAGTGGAGATCGCGAGCCAGCTGATTGGGATCGTCTCCGTTGAGGAACAGTCGCAGCGGATCCGGGGTGCCGCGCAGGTACTGTCGGTAGAGCAGCTTTTCCAGTTGCGCCTGTTGTGCGTTCAGTTCCTGTTCGAGTTCGCGCGACTGGCTGCCGAGATCCTTGAGCTTTACCTTCAGCTTGTCGATCTGTGTCGTCAGCTCGTGCAGTCCACGCTGGGTGGACGAGATGGCACGCTCGGCATCCTGCAACTGATCCATGGCATCTCTGCGCGACCCTTCGGCGCTGGCGATTTCCTTGCGCAGCGTATCGATCTGGGAACGCAGAGATTTCAGGTCGTCCTGACGTTCGGCGACTTGGCCCGGCGAGGCCGCTGCCTTTTCCATGGCGTTCTGGCTTGCGCTGGCGGCGCTGCCGGCCGCCAGCAGTGCCGCCGCAAGCAGCAGCACGTCGATCAGCCATCGCCAGCTCTTCCGACCTACCTCTGCCGGCAGATCATCCGGATGCATCACGATCCGATCGACAAGGGCCGCCGCCGCGTCGGGGGCGCTGTCGAGCCGCTTTGCACTGGCCGGGCCATGGTCGACCTGGTTCCGCCGCGTCTGGCGGTACGGAAGGGAAAAGAGTCGTTTCTCGTTGATGAGTAACACACGCCTTGCTGAAACCTGGGTCGGCTTGCGAGAACCTGTCCAGGGGTGTGACTTTCGTCACGGTGCGGGAGCTTCTCCCACGGTCAGAGTATTGCTCTATAATCGGCGATTATAGGATAATCAGAGATTCGGTCATATCGTGCCTATCCGGACCAGTGTCATCGACAAGCAGGAACATATCGAGCAGGCGGCACGTGCGCTGAAATCGATATCGCATCCCTTGCGCCTCAAGATTCTGTGCGTGATTGGTGATCAGGATGCTTGTGTAACAAGAGATTGTCGAGGCCGTAGGCACTTCGCAAAGCAATATTTCCCAGCACCTTGCAATCCTTCGCGAAAAGGGCGTTCTGCTCGCGCGCAAGGACGCCAATCGGGTCTACTATCGTGTTGGTGACGCCCGCACGCTGCAGTTGATTGGCATGATGCGCGAGGTTTTCTGCGGCGCCTGACGGCGGCTGGTATCAGCGCTGTCGTTGTGTGTCCGTTTTTTTGATTATTCGTTGCAGTCTCTGGAGCTTCGTTTGGAATTCATTCAGCAAAACATCTATCTTTTCGCCATCGCGCTGGTCAGTGGTCTTGGCCTGCTCGTCCTGACCTTTCGTCGCCCTGGCGATCGCAACTCGCTGAGCACGACG
>RRZU012297095.1_pt1 | contig 10535 bp, 14 predicted proteins | sample 2165561 | NCBI WGS metagenome assembly RRZU01 (sample SAMN10456909, study PRJNA506462) | wastewater metagenome | isolation source: wastewater sludge | place: USA: Moscow, Idaho | reverse complement strand
GTGACAGGGACACACAGCATAATATCGACTACCTGTCTACCAAGCTGGAGGATAAAATACTGGTAGCCGATACATTCTTCCTGTCTATCTGGTTCAATGCCGTGCAAAACCTTTTAAGTTCCGACGCCTGGGCCAAAACGGCGGTAGTTTGCTTCCTGCTGTTTATAGCCTCTTTGGTCGCTTTCTTTTTCTCTAAACTTATAATCGTTAAAAAGTCAGCCTTTTATGCAGGTATTGTTCTGATCGTTATTGTTATCTTTGCCAACATATTTACATTCAGACAGAAAGAAAAAATAAAAAACCGCAGTACCGCTGTTGTCATGACAGGTTCCGCATCGATGGTAAGTTCTCCCGATATCAACAGTAAAGAGCTGACAGTATTGCATGCCGGTACGAAGGTGAGAGTGACCAAAGAAGACCGCAACTGGCTCGAAATAGAGATATATAACGGTACGGTGGGTTGGATGCAAAAAGATAAATTGGAAATCATTTAGTAAGTAGCAAGTAGTCAGAAGCAAGTAGTCAGAAGTAAGTAGTAAACACTTATAGCCCATAACTTCTAACTCACAACCCACTACTGACTACCGACTCCTAACTACTGAGAAAAGTATGAGTTTAGTAGAAAAAATACTCCCTTACGAGAGAGACCTGTTTTTGTGGTTGAATGATCACCACACCCAATATTGGGACAACTTCATGTATCTGTACAGCGGCAAGCTTGTATGGTTGCCGTTGGCCATTGCAGCCTTCTTTGTATTCGTTTATAAAACAAAATGGAAAGAAGTAGTGCTGGTCTTAGCCTGTGCCGTGCTGATAGGCATGCTCTGCGATTTTGTTAGTGCCGAGTTTATCAAGCCTTTTTTTGCTCGTCTTCGCCCGACGCATCATCCCGATTTTGCGGCATTTGTGGATACGGTTAACGGTCACCTAGGGGGCAGGTACGGATTTGTATCCAATCATGCCGCAAATGGCTTCGGTATCGTTGTTTTCACATCCTTGCTATTCCGAAACAAATATTATACCCTGACCATCCTGTTGTGGGCACTTATAACCGCCTATTCGCGTATATACCTCGGTGTACACTTCATATCCGATGTCGTGGGTGGTGCTCTATGGGGCTCGGCTATGGGACTTTTGGTCTATTACATTTATTTAACCTCGCGTCGCCGCATCCTGAAAGTTCCTGAGCCGGAACTTAAAACGCCTGTATATCCAGCTGTTAGAAGCTACATTGTGGCAGGTACCATTTGGCTCACTATTCTGTTTATTTCTGTTTATAGTGTTTTTTAATAATCATAAATAAAATTTGATTGTTTTTCATAAAAGTATTTTATAACTTTAGGAGCATAATATTCCTAATCATTCACCATTTAAAACGTAGATAATATGGCTAGAGTTATAAAATTTACAGAGCTTCGCAGAATAAAAGATAATCTGCCTGATGGAACAATGCATCAAATAGCTGAAACTTTAAAATTACCTGTGGAAACAGTACGAAATTATTTTGGTGGATCCGATTACAATAAAGGTCAAAGTTGTGGAGTACATATCGAACCCGGCCCTGATGGAGGATACGTCTCCCTTGACGACACCACTATTCTGGATATGGCTTTGGAGCTGATGGAGCCTAGGGAGGTCTGAAAAGGTAAAACAAGGAGATGGATACAACAGTGTTCATCTCTTTTTGAAATGTAGAAATAGGAACCAAACTAAAATATAAAGGTTTATGGAAGAAAAATTAGTAACACTAGCAATTCACACAAGTGAAAAAGCACAGATACTGAAGAAGGTTCTGGAGAGTGAGAATATCGAGGTTCACATAAATGATATAGATGCCGAAAACCCGAGCGTGGCTCCGGGTGTACGTATCCGCATCAAAGAATCGGATCTTCCCAAAGCCCTGAATGTTGTAGAAAGCCGCCATCTGTTTAGCTACGATGATGAAGAAACACACAGGGCTGACGACGGACGGAGCAGGATTCTTATTCCGGTCGACTTTTCGGACTATTCGATCAAAGCATGCCGGATAGCGTTTAATCTGGCTCGCGAACTGAATGCCAAAGTAAAGATAATGCATGTCTATTTCAATCCTTACTATCCTACGGCATTGCCTATGGCAGAGGCTTTTGCCTATCAGGGTAAGGAAGAGAAAGAGTTTCAGAATATAATAGAGAAAGTAAAGGAAAACATACAGAAGCTGTGTAACTTAATAGACCAGAAAATCTCCACGGGAGAATTTCCTGCGGTCAACTATTCGTATGTATTGCGTGAAGGCCTTCCCGAAGAAGAAATCGTAACTTTCACGAAGGAATACAAACCGACTCTTATACTGATGGGTACACGGGGAAAGGATCAGAAAGATGCCGACCTGATAGGAAGTGTGACTGCGGAGGTGATAGAAATGACCCACGTGCCATTGATCGCAATTCCCGAGAATACGCCGTTCACTGATATGAACGAGGTTAAGCGTATTGCTTTCCTTACCAACTTCAGTCAGCGCGACCTTGTCTCGTTCGATCTTCTGGCTAAGATTTTCGCGCCATTTGACAATATACGGATTTCGATAACCCATATTTCGATGAAGAAAGGCGACCAGTGGGACGAAATCAAACTGGAGGGAATCAAATCTTACTTCTCGCGGCAATATCCGAACCTGAATCTGGATTACAAGCTGATCGATACCAACGATATGCTGAAGAGCCTCGATGAGTACATAAAAGACGATGGAATACAGATACTGTCCCTGACCACGAGCAAGCGCAACATCTTTGCCCGTATGTTCAGCCCTAGTATCTCGCGCAAGATGCTTTTCCACTCCGATACGCCACTGTTGGTGCTGAGGGGATGATTCAAATATAATTAGAGAGTGAAAGCCTTCGTCTGACGGAGGCTTTTTCTTTTGTAGAAAATATCTAAATTCATTAGAAATTGCTATTTTTACAAAAAACTGCATCGATGAGAAAAATATTGATCGTAGCTATTTTCCTGTTTCTATCGACATGCTTTACCTCTTGTGCCGTAGTATATGCCCTTTTGGGATACGAAGAATGTAACTATCCCGATTGTAAAAACGAATGTGTCGAAAATTGCAATTATTGCAGTACGCACTGCGATATTTATAATGTATCCAGAGACTTCGATAAGAAAGTACATCAATCTCTCAACAAACAGATGGATCAGTACAGGGACGACCAAAAACGCTCACTGAAGAAATGATAGTGGATGTTAATTATTGGTATATTATTCATTTATCGTGATTGTTAAAATGAGGCTGTCGACAATTATCTGTTGTGTTTTTCTATTTATTACGGGCAGTGTAAACTCCCGCAGTTTGCCTAGCGACAGTCTTCCCCAAGGAGCTATCCGGTTTACCGATTTCAAAAACAATGTGATACTCGATGGTGTACTTAACGACTCCATCCCCATAAAGGCTCTTCTCGATATCGGGGCATGGGGCATTGCTGTGCCTTCGCAGGTCAATGACGACAACAGGGAGTCCGCTACTTTCGAGATAGACGGTCTGAAAAAACGGATGCATACCACCTCGATGAGTGAAAACAGTCAGTTCCTCAACTGGTACGGAGGGCATTGCGTACTGTTGGGCTGGGATTTTTTCGACAGGCGGATACTCGAAATATCGTACAAAGACAAATATATCCGTCTGCTCAAACAGGCAGAACTGGATAGCATAAAGACCGGTTACGACAGCATCCCGTTTCAGAATAGGGGTAGGAGGCTCGTTGTTGACGGAAAAGTGGATGTAGGCGGCAAGATCATCGAAGGCAATTTCTGGCTCGATACAGGGCTGAACGGGCTTCTGTTTCTGACCGATAATATTATCACCCAATATGGTTTAACTCCTGATAAAACGAAGACGGGGCGGGCTAAGAATATGGGTTCGAGCCTCACCGAAATCAATATGCTGAAAGCAGATTTGATCTGCATCGGCCGTAGTTGCCTTGCCGACAGGGATGTTCTATTCACCCGCTCCGAATGGTTTGTTTTCAAAGAGAATGATATTTACATCGGACTGCTTGGCAACCAGTTTTTTAAGAACTTCTCCGTGATTTTCGATTTTCGGAAGAATGTGTTGTACTTGAAGGCGGATTGATTATATTTGAATATTAATATTTAACACCTGATGCTATGAGGAAGATAAATTACTTGCTGCTTATTTTATTTCTGCTTACAGGTTGTTTCATGTCATGCGATAGTGCTGACGAAGATATCCTTGTTGAGGAGCCCAAAGAATATCAATTGGTTTCTGTAATGTGGAAGCTGGATAAAAACTCCGGCGATAGCATAGAAATGGTTTCTGAAAAGCTGAACGAAACTATTTCAAACTATGGGAATGTGGATATGTCGACCGAATATGCCTTTCTGCGAGGAGTTACGCATAGCTCCCTCTTTACATGTGAAGATGAAGATCTTGAATTTCTGAACAAATGGTTAGCTGATAGCGTGATGGTTTCTATACCAACCGATAGCAGAAGTTTATCTTCTGCGTATATATCTTATATAAGTGACAATAAAGTTCCATTGACGTTAATGAAAAGAAATACGATACCGGTTACAGATGTATTCACGGTTAGTGGAAAATTACCGCCCGGAACGAAGGAGACATATTCTGGGACAAGGTGTTTCAATAAAATAAAAGCCACCTATTGTTTGCAGTTTGCTGATAAAAACGATCTTCACAATACAATTAATGTGGAAGGTAAATGGTTTGGCCTCATTTATGATCAATTGATAGATTTAGAAGTTGTTACCAGTAGTATAGAATGAATTTTCTGTTATCAGAACTTTATTTGAGATCAGTGAAAGTATTGGGATTAGTAATTTAAAATTTGAGAAATGAAAAATAATATGGCTTCAACAATATTTTTTAGTATAAGCGCACTTGTTATGGCTTATCCACTTTTCGCATATTTGTTCAATATTCTTTTCAGAGCTAATTTTCCAGAATTAAATATATTTTATCCTTCTTGCTTTTTACTTCTCTTAAATAGCTTTGCCTTTTTCTATCTGAAGAAAAAAACAATAGGAATACTGACCTTTATTATTGCTATTATTTATATTTTGACTTTTATAAACGAATATAATATGGAGTGCTAATATATAAAAGAGTTGTTATCCCGAAGGACGGGGTTGGCTTTTTATAATAGATTGGGAAATCCTTATTGTAATCGCTTTGGAGTAATATATCCCCTAAAAGCTGGGATTTAATAATCTTCTCCTTCTATCCTAAAATCTCTATATCTAAAACAATCAATCCTATATTTTCTGCCATTAAAAATGACACGGGTCATATAATTCATTAACCTTGGAAGAATAATGTTGTCGTCGCTATCCTTTTCGTATTTCATAATTTTGTCAATACTCCAATTGCTTATCAAAGAAAAAGTAAATAATTCCATGTCCGAAAATAACCTATTTTCAATAGGTTTATAGTTGTTTGATGATGAGCTTATATAATAACAAACAGTATCTTTTCTATTCCAAATAGTAAGACCTGAACTTCCTTGTATATCCCACCATTGTAAAAAAAATATAGTGTCAGACTGGATTGAAAAATCTAAATAGTTATTCCATTTGCTTTTGTCTCTATCCAGCTTCAATATTTTTTTCTCATTATAGTAGTCTAAAGAATCCGTTACTCCCCATAGATCAATTTGTTTCTTATAAATATCATTAGACAGATGTTTAATAGATTGCCCCTTGCAAACCAAAGATACAGTTATACAAATTATAGTAAAGAATATTTTCATTTTGTTTTACAATTATAAGGAATATTAGTTATCGTTGTAATAGGTATACCATCGATGATAACTGTTGTATGCTGTTGTACATTAAAATAGAATAAATTGTTGCCTTTACCATCAATTATAGCTGTATTAGGGTCACCTTCTATTATCTTGCCAGTACTTGGATCTCTCCCGTCCTTCGGGAATCCTAATATTAATCTCTTCGGGATATGCTATCCCGAAAGGCGGGAGTAACTCAATGCTCTAGCATACCCAGTTTCAGATTCTACAAAAGGGAGGAAAAGAGCTTAAGAGCTCAATTATCAAGCAAAAAAAGGGAACATATATACATTATAATTAGCAGTACAACACCTATAAATACTATAATGCTTCCAGTATCATTCTTCTTTTGAGAATTTTTATCGAAATACTCTATTATTTCATCTTTTTTATTGCCTTTCAACAATAACAAATAATTTATACCTGTTAATATAGAAGCCATAATATAAATCCATATTTTTCCTTCGGGCAAACGAATATTTATTCCAGTTATAATAGTAAAATAATTAAATAGACTACCTAATAATGCTACATTAAGTATAATCATAAAACAGAAAGCTCTTGCCACAGGCCAAAACCCCCATTCTTCCATGAACTTGTATAGTTTATAAAATATATATTGATAGAATGTCATGACTCTTTAATAATTTTATTTAATGTATCATAGGAATAGGATACCATCAGTATTTTCTATTCATTTCTATATGCATCATTTGTGTTTCTCCCGAAGGGCGGGATCACAGGACTATCTTTTATATAAAGGAATATTATCTTTAAACATAATTATATCCTTTTTTTTATGATATATTCCAGCTGCAGTAAAAGCAACAAAACAAACAGAGACTTTATAATAAGATCAAAATCAACAGATATTAATCCAACAATAAGACCCACAGCAAATATTATTGCTGCAAAGAACAAAAGATATACTTGAATTTTATTAGTTATCATTTTGTTTCACTTGTTTAAATGTCGACCTAATACTTCCCAAGCTTTATTTAGATCAAGTTTAATGCCTAAACCAATAATAGCAGAAGTTGAAAAACCTTATATCACCGGCTTTAATCTCTGTCTTCCCCGTCTTTCGGGATATCTTATCCGGAAGAGATTAAAGTAAGGCTCTTCCCATCCGCTATAAAAGACCAACCCTATTAGTTTAGTGCTGAGTGTGGCTAGTCTAGTCAATAGCCTTTCTTATAAACTTACCGTTGAAATCGTATTTTTATTTAGGGTTAGTTTCCTGATTATCCCAATCGGATAGGGGATTGCTGAATCCGAATTTAACATCATCAATTTCCGATAACTCAAGATTGCATGCACGACAAAGAACAAACGCCCACGAAAAGATAATCGTAAGCGCTTCATTTCCAATTTGTGACCTCGGAGGGGCTCGAACCCTCGACCCACTGATTAAGAGTCAGTTGCTCTACCAACTGAGCTACGAAGTCGTTTTGGTAGGTGCAAAAGTATAACAATTATTCTTTTTAAGAAAATTAATCGTTGAAAAATTAGCTTTCCGTGCTTATCTTATTGGCATATATGCGTATAACAATTTTCTGTTATCAGACAATGAAGGACTATGTTGCAAATCAAATCAGTATTTTTCAGAGAAATTCACTATTTTTGTAGCCGAAGAGATACTCTTTTCCGTGTAACTTAGGATTAACCACGTAAAAAACAAAGTTTTTATGAATAAATCAGAATCAGCACTGGTCTTGTTTTCGGGCGGACAAGATTCCACTACATGCCTTTACTGGGCACTTGAAAATTTTTCGTCCGTTCACACCCTCTGTTTCACATACGGACAACGTCATTCCAAAGAAGTAGAAGTGGCTCGTATCATTGCCGAACAGGCCGGAGTACCTTTCCAACTGATGGACGCATCCATTATCAGCCAGCTTTCCGTCAATTCCCTGACCAGCGATATGGTGATGGATGAAGAAAAACCCGCAGACTCGTATCCGAATACCTTTGTGCCGGGGCGCAACCTGTTGTTCCTCACCTTTGCAGCCGTTATTGCCCGTTCGCACGGTATACGCCATATTGTGACAGGCGTTTCCGAAGCCGATTACAGTGGCTATCCCGATTGCCGCGATACGTTCATCCTATCGGCAAATGCGTCGATCAATCTGGCTATGGACGAACACTTCCAGATACATACCCCATTGATGTGGCGCGACAAGACCGCCGTTTGGCAACTTGCCGACGAATTGGGCGCATTCGACATCGTGCGCACACAGACCCTTACCTGCTACAACGGCATCGTAGCCGACGGATGCGGGCACTGTCCTTCGTGTAAATTGCGTAAACAAGGATTGGAAAATTATCTGAAAATAAAGAAGTAATGCGACTGTTCTTTTTTATACTCTTATGTTTGACTTTTACTTGTATTAAAGCACAAGAAGAAAGTTTGAAGTTTCGTAATCCCGACTCTCTGATGATGGTATTACAGAAAAGAATGCCTTTTTATGAATACGCCGAATTCAAAAAGGCATATGACGAGACGAATGATGGCGGGAAAGAATTATTATTATATGTAAACCTTGTACCTAAAAGCAGCAAAGTCAAATTGATAGAAAATCTTGAATTGAATAAAGACAAAATATTTGTTTTAGTGACAAGATTCAAAGAGCTTGTACCTGCGGGATATAGAGCAGATATAAATTTCAGTCAAACACTTAAGTTTATGGATGTGCCAGGAATAATAGAAATTAAAATATATAAGGATAACGCAGAAGAAGAATACGATTTACTGAAGTCTGACAGTAAGCTTGCATATGGTAGCAAGAAACTTAGCCAGATATTGAACTATCTGAATTGGACAGATGATACTCTTCAGGAAATAGAAGAGTTGCTGAAAGATGCCAGATGTGTAGGGATCAGCAATCGATTATCTGATTGTATAACGGTCGACTTTTCACAAAGCGGATTGGGTATGTATTCTTACCTTATTTTTCCTGAAGAACTAAGTATGTCCGAAATAGATCAATACAACGACGGGTGTACTCATATTTTCTATAAAGATAATATAGTCCTCGAGTTTAGCAGTGGAGCTACTGGGCAATCTTGTTTCGAGAAAATAAAAAAATAACAGCCCCTCCAACCTCCCCAGGAGGAGGCCTATTTTCCCCCTGAGGGGGAACTAAAGGGGGCCAACTACTAATTTTTAAAATTATGACAATAGAAGGATTGAGCCACTTGGGTGGCAAAACAGAATATAAAGACGATTATGCTCCCGAAGTACTGGAAGCATTCGAAAACAAGCATCAGGGAAACGATTATTGGGTGGCGTTCAACTGTCCCGAATTTACGAGCCTTTGCCCAATCACCGGACAGCCCGACTTTGCCACCATCCATATCAACTATCTGCCCGATGTGAAGATGGTGGAGAGCAAAGCCCTGAAGCTTTACCTGTTCAGCTTCCGCAATCACGGAGCTTTTCACGAAGATTGCGTGAACATTATCATGAAAGACCTCATCAGGCTGATGGATCCCCGATATATCGAGGTAGTGGGTGTTTTTACCCCCCGCGGCGGAATCAGCATCTATCCGTATTGTAATTACGGCCGTCCGGGTACAAAATACGAGCAAATGGCTACCCAACGTCTGTTGAACCACAATCCGCAGCAGATATATAAGTGATCTGTATCAGCGTTGTTGATATATTTTACAGGAAGAGAAGAATCTATAAATTAGCAGGGTAAGGCGTATAAAAAAACCACCTTCACGATAGCATCTATGCGTGGCAGTGGTTAGTAGTTTTAAAGGTCATGTAATAATATTTTCACAAACCTTATCCTACTTTTTTCGAACTGTATTTTGCTTTTATAAACTCATATACGCCCGGTAAGATGGATAGGACTATAATAAGAACAACTACAAGCTTCAAATTGTTCTGTACAATCGGATGCGTTCCTACCGCATAGCCAAGTAAACAGAATATAACCACCCATGCTACTCCACCGATCACGTTGTACGAGAAGAAGTGCTTGTATGTCATTTTTCCCATCCCTGCTACAAACGGAGCGAATGTGCGCACGATAGGTACAAAGCGGGCTATGATGATGGTTTTACCGCCATGCTTCTCATAAAATTGATGTGTTTTCTGCAAATATTCCTGCTTGAAAATTTTTGAATTCGGGTTACTAAACAGCTTTTGCCCAAAATATCGCCCGATACTGTAATTGACGGCATCGCCCAGTATGGCGGCAACAATGAGTATCCCCAGCAACCAAAATATGCTCAGGTGGTTGCCCGGATTTGCCGTAATAGCTCCGGCCAGAAACAACAATGAGTCGCCCGGAAGAAACGGGGTCACAACCAATCCTGTCTCGCAAAAAATGATAAGGAATAAAATAGCATACACCCAAGTGTCGTACTTATTCACCAGATGATTCAGAGCATCCTGAGTATTGAAAAGTAGCTCATGAATAAAAGCCCATGCTTCGTGTAAAAATTCCATTTATAAGTTTAAATTATGAGTTATAAGAGCCCCCTTTCATCCCCCAAGGGGGAAAGCCTCCCTTACGGGGAGGTTGGAGGGGCGTTATTTTACCAGCAATCCTGCCGCAACCGCATCACGTTTTTCTTTTCCTGCAACCAGTTCTACCAGTTTCAGGGCAAAGTCGATAGTCAGTCCGGGACCGCGTCCTGTTGTTATGTTTCCGTCCACTACCACAGCTTCGCTTGTTTGCAGGTTCGCACCTGTCAGGTATTGCTCAAATCCGGGAT
>RRZU012897236.1_pt1 | contig 10536 bp, 10 predicted proteins | sample 2165561 | NCBI WGS metagenome assembly RRZU01 (sample SAMN10456909, study PRJNA506462) | wastewater metagenome | isolation source: wastewater sludge | place: USA: Moscow, Idaho | reverse complement strand
TTCCTCTTTTTATGCTTTTTTATTTAAAAGAGTATTTATCAAATTTATATATCACTTTTTCTGCTAGTTCTATCATTTCTATATTTAATTTTTTGAACTCTTTATTTTTCATCTCAACTAACAATTTATCATAGGCATGAAAATATGGATAAATTATAAAAAATATATACTCTTTTGATCTTGACTCTTTGTTTAGCTCCTTAAACCAAAGAGCTAAAAGAGAAAAATACAACATAGAAGGATTAAAAGATTGATTTTCTTTAAGATTTGTTGAGATTTCCTTATTAATAAAGTTATAACCTTCTAAAATAGCTTTTACCCTAGAAGTTTTTCTATTATTTAAATAATAAGTATCTGAATATGTTACTTTTTTAATTTCTTTTAACATATTAATTCCAATATTATTAAAATTTTCAATAATATCTTTATCTACTCCAGAATTTTCTAAATCTACTTTATCTTTATACGATAGAATCAAGTCTCTGCAAAATAACAATAAGCTTTCGGTTTTTATTTTGGATAAGTTTAAAATCATACATAATTGTAACAAAATTTAGACAAATTTATGCATATCTCATTAAGTTTAAGTCACTTTGAGGTAAAATATTCGTAATTTAATAAATAATTAAGAAAAAAAGGAATTTATTGGAACCTATTGGTATATTAAAAGATGGTCAAATTTATGATCTTCAAACTGCTCTGGCTTTAGATATCCAAGGAGAAGAAATCAAGGCTGATGATTCAAAAGAATCTTTAGATATTTTAAGACACTCTTGTGCTCACATGATGGCTCAAGCTATCAAAGAACTTTACCCTGAAGCAAAATTCTTCGTTGGACCTGTTGTAAAAGAAGGTTTTTACTATGACTTCAAAGTAGAAAGTAAAATCTCAGATGAAGATTTACCTACTATTGAAAAGAAAATGAAAGAAATAGCGGATAGAAAACTTCCTATCACTAGACATGAAACTACAAAAGAAGAATTCTTAGAAAAATTCAAAAATGATGAATTAAAACAAGCTGTTCTTAAAAATATCAAAGATACTACACTTACTATTTATAAACAAGGTGATTTTGAAGACTTATGTAGAGGTCCTCACTTACCAAATACTAGAATGATTAGATCTTTCAAACTTACAAGAGTAGCTGGCGCTTATCTTGGTGGTGATGAAAAGAATGAAATGATTACTAGAATTTATGGAATTGCATTCTTTGACAAACAAGCTTTATTTGATTATTCAAAAATGATTGAAGAAGCTAAAAAAAGAGACCATAGAAAACTAGGAACTGAATTAGAACTATTTACATTTAACGATGATGTTGGTGCTGGTCTTCCAATGTGGCTTCCAAATGGGGCAAGACTTAGATCTAAATTAGAACATATCTTATATAAAGCACATAGAATTAGAGGTTATGAACCTGTTCGTGGTCCTGAAATATTAAAAGCAGAAATGTGGAAAATATCAGGACATTATGCTAACTATAAAGAAAATATGTATTTTACTACTATTGATGAGCAAGAGTATGGTATTAAACCAATGAACTGTGTTGGTCATATACAAATATTTAAAAACTCATTAGTATCTTATAAAGATCTACCTAAAAAACTTTTTGAATATGGTGTTGTTCATAGGCATGAAATGTCAGGAGCTATGCATGGATTATTTAGAGTTAGAGAATTCACTCAAGATGATTCACATATATTTTGTACACAAGATCAGATAAAAGAAGTTATTTTTGAAGTTTTAGAGTTTGTGGATGCATTGTTAAAAATGTTTGATTTCAAATATGAAATTGAAGTTTCTACAAAACCTGAAAAAGCTATCGGTGATGATATTTTCTGGGAAAAAACAACTGCTGGTATTATGGATGCTTTAAATGAAAAAAATATCTCTTATGGTATTGATGAAGGTGGAGGAGCATTTTATGGTCCAAAAATCGACATTAAAATTCTTGATGCAATTGGTAGAAAATGGCAATGTGGAACAGTTCAAGTAGATATGAACTTACCTTCAAGATTTAATGCTGAGTTCATCAATGATAAAGGTGAAAAAGAACAACCTGTTATGATTCATAGAGCTATTCTTGGTTCTTTTGAAAGATTTATTGGTATTTTAACTGAACATTGTGCGGGAGAGTTTCCATTTGCAATTGCACCTACGCAAGTAATTTTTGTTCCAATTGCAGATACACATGTTGAATATGCAAAACAGTTACAAAAAGAGTTACAACAAAATGATATGGATTCTAAAATCTTTGATATGAACGAAAGTTTAAACAAAAGAATTAGAATGGCAGAGAAACAAAGAGTTCCTATGATAGTTGTTATTGGGGATGAGGAAGTTGCTAATAAATCTGTTGCTTTAAGAAACAGAAGAACAAGAGAGCAATCAAACATGAGCAAAGACGAGTTTATGTCTATGTTAAAAGAAATAATTAAAGGAAGCGAAATTTGAGCAAAGATAAAAGAAAAGACGATGTAATCATGAATGAAATGATTACAGCAAAAGAGGTTAGATGTACAAGTGATGAGGGGACTAATTATGGTATTATTAGTACTACAGAAGCACTTAAAATTGCTGATGAGTTAGGTCTTGACTTAGTATTAATTGCTCCAGATGGAAAACCTCCTGTGGCTAAAATCATAGATTATGGTAAATTTAGATACCAACAAGAGAAAAAGAAAAAAGAAGCTAAAAAAAATCATAAAGTTATTGTTGTAAAAGAGATTAAACTTTCTGTAAAAATTGCTGAAAATGATATTAGCTATAAAGTAAAACATGCAAGAGAATTCTTAGAAGAAGGAAATCATGTTAAATTTAGAGTATTTCTAAAAGGTAGAGAAATGGCTAATCCACAAGCAGGAGTAGACGTTTTAAACAAAGTATGGCCAATGATTGAAGATTTAGCTGTAATGGATAAAGAACCAAAACTAGAAGGAAGATATGTAAATATGATGGCTCTTCCTAAAAAAGACTAATAATTAGCAAACTATAAAGAAGAGATTTCTTCTCTTCTTTTTTCTCAATTACAAATTTTTAAAGAAAAATCAAGTAAATTTTAAGTATAATCCAAAACTTTTTCATGTTTATATGAAATTGCAAATTTATAAGGAGGATTCTTCAATGCCAAAAATGAAAAGTGTTAGTGGCGCTTTAAAAAGATTTAAAGTGAAGAAAAACGGGTCAATTAAAAGAGGTTCAGCTTTTAGAAGCCATATCTTGACTAAAATGACACAAAAAAGAAAAAGAAACCTACGAGGACCAAAAACTGTTCATAAAACAGATGCTGGTAGAATTCTTGTAGCGTTATGTAAAGCGTAATTACTTTAATAAAAAAGTAATTTTTGTCCCTCCATCGATGATGGAAAAGTTCAGCATTTGCTGACACCTTATTTCAAAAATAATGGTTAAGAAAGGAAATATATATGCCTAGAGTTAAAACTGGTGTTGTTAGAAGAAGAAGACACAAGAAAGTATTAAAAGCTGCTAGAGGTTTCTTCAGTGGTAGAAGAAAACACTTCAGAAAAGCTAAAGAACAATTAGAAAGATCTTTAGTTTATGCTTTCAGAGATAGAAGACAGAAAAAAAGAGACATAAGAAAATTATGGATCATAAGAATCAATGCAGCTTGTAGATTAAATGATATTAACTACTCAAGATTCATGAATGGATTAAAATTATCTGCTATTGAATTAGATAGAAAAATCTTAGCTGATATGGCTATGAATGATTCTGCTGCATTTGCATCATTAGTAGTAACTGCTAAAGCTGCACTAAAATAAATTTGCAAAACACTAAAAAAGGCTAGAAATTAAACTTCTAGCCTTTTTTTATGCCTAAATTTTAAGTCTTACGCTCCTAAAGGCTCGTTAACTTCGATTTTACAATTCTCACCTTCACAAGTTACATTTGCATCAAAATATAAAATATCAGAAACATCAACTTGATCTTTTTTTAATTTACTCCAAGCTTCAATAGATCTTGCACCTGCAGAACAATTAAATACTATTGTTTTACCTTTTGGTAATTTTTCAAATAACTCTTTTGCACTTAATTTATCAGCTTCAATATTTATAGAACCTTTGATATGTCCTTTTTTAAAATCTTTTTCACTTAAAACATTTACAATTTGAATATATTCAGGAACTTTATCTTCAACAATTTGTGCTTTTAGCCATTCTCCATCAATACTACCTTCATCTTCACCTAATTTAGCTCCATTTGGAGTAAATGGTTTCTTTTCTTTTACTTCTGCTTTTACCTTAGCTTTAGAACTAGTAGTACCTAATCCAGCTTCTTTCCATGCAGGAACTCCAGCTGCATAAACAGAAACATTTTTATAACCTTCACTATATAATTTATTTGCAACAATATTTGATTTTTCACATGTATATCCTGCACAAAATGTAACTATTTTTTCATTTTTATCAATAGGAAGCCTTCCAATTAATTTATCTAAATTAGTATCAGGAATAGATAAACTTCCAGGAATTGTTTCTTGCAAATATTTAATTTGAGGTCTTGTATCAACAAGTAAAGCACTATTATTTTCTTGATATGCTTTTACTACATTAGTACCAATTTCAAGATAACTTCTTTTTGCCCATTCAGGCTCACCAGCTGAATAAACTTTTACGTTTGTATGACCATTTTTTTTCAACATTTGAGCAACAATTGGACTTTTCTCACAATTATAACCTGCACAAAAAACAATTAATTCTTTATCTTTTGCCAAGCTCATTATTTGTTTATAGTCGTTTTCAAAATTTCCATCTGTAATATTCAAACTTGAAGGAATTGTTCCTTTTTCATATTTTAAAGCAGGTCTAGCATCTATTAAAATAGCTTGAGCATCACCTCTAAAACCAATACCTACTTTCTTTTGTACATAATCAAAATCTACTTGTTGTAAATTATGTTTTTTGATTAACTCTGCAATTTCAGGTGTAACTTTATTTTCTTGGGCGTAAGATTGACTCATTGTTAGTAATGCAGCAAGAGCAAAACTACTTAGTATTTTTTTCATGATTATCTCCTTTTAAATAGATTATATATTCTTCTTGGGATTAAAAGTATTAGGTATACTAAAGCAGAAAATATTAATGGATGGAAGATTCCCAAGCCATAAGCTCCTGAATTGGGAAAATTTTTTAGATGTTGAAGTGGATATTCTAGAAATTCTTTATGGTGAAAAACTATAGTTAAAACTAATGTAATCACTATAAAGATTATTAATTCCTTTTTCAATTTAAACTCTATGCTTTTCCACTTAACATTCCATATTGTGTCATTGGTTTAAGTAAATAAACTTTTAATAACCACCATAGGTATCTTTCTTGTGTTGGATCAAGAGGGAAAGATGGTGTTGGTTTAGCTGTCCAATCAAACTCCGCTAACATTACTTTTCCAATATCAGTGATTAATGGACAAACAGTATATCCACCAAATTTAGCTGTTGGCTCTTTTCCTTCCATTACAGAAATTAAGTTATCTACTAATACTTTGTATTGTTTTCTAACTGTACCACCTGTTTTACCCATAGGAACAGCTGCAATATCACCTAATGCAAATATATTATTATATTTTACATGTTGTAAAGTTTCTTTATTAACAGGAACCCAACCTTTTGCAGATCCAATTGCAGATTTCCCAATTTCATCAGGTGCTTTTTGTGGTGGTGTTATATGTAAGAAATCAAAAGGTACTTCTACATTTAAGTTTTTTGTAACCATTGCGTACTCTTCTAAATCTTTATCATAAGCACCTTTTTCTTGCCAATGCTTGTCAAAAGTTGCAGTTTTTTTAGCAATATCTACACCAATTAAATTATGGTTAAAATTCCATTTCATATCTCTTGCAATAAATTGTTTTTCTATAGCATCTGCATACTCTTTAACACCAAATAGTTTTCCACCATCTGGATAAAAAGTTAACTCAGCATTTTCTCTAGCACCTGCTTCAACTAATCTTGCATTTGTAAGATACATTACTTTTTTAGGTGCTCCACCACATTTAATTGCAGTTTCTGGATCTGTAAATACACCTTTAACTTTTTGTCCATTTTTAGCTTTTTCTATAAACTTTTGCATTTGAGTCCACATAGCAACAGATGAATCAATATTATAAACAGATGTTACTCCTGAATCTCCAAAAACTTTTAGAATTTTAGATGCATCTCCAGAAGAATAAGCATCTCCAATTTCTTCTAATCCTTTAATTGATCCATAATCTAAAGTAATTCCAGCAGCTACAATTAAAAAATCATATGTAATTGTATCACCAGACTCTAATGCAACACTATTAGATTCTGGATTAAAATCAATTGCTCTATCCTTAAGAACAGTCACACCTTTTGGTATAAAATCACTAGTGTTATAATCAATATCTGCTTTTGTATAAACACCTGATGCTATTAGTGTAGTTCCTGGTTGATAAGAAACTGATTTTGGATTTGGCTCAATAATTGTAATATCAGGATTTGATAAAGTATTTACAAGTCTTGCAGCTGTTGAAATACCAGCAAGTCCACCACCAATGATAAGTATTTTACCTGTTGCTTCACTAGCTCTTAATTCAGTGCTTGCTTCTGCTTCACTTCCACCCATTAAATAAGCGGCACTCCCTAATCCTGCTAATTTAAAAGCTTCCCTTCTTGAAATTCCTGATTTCTTTATTTCTGAATCAACTAGTTCTAATGCTTTTTCTAGTTCATTTTTTGCCATAATAGCTTCCTTTATTTATGATAATGAGTATAACATTAGCATAGCAAAAAAGATATAATAAGATACTTATGAGATATGTTTTTTTACTTATTAGAATTATTATTTTTACTTATAAAAATAAGTGAGTTTGAGTAGTCTTCTTTATTATTTATATTCATAAATTCATCATCATTTTGGAATTCAATCATTTTTGTATTATTATTTTTTAGTAAATAACCTATTTTATGTATATCGGATTTTATCATTGTATTAATACTTTCACTTATATTAGATGAAAATACTCCACATAAATTGTGAACTTTTTCTGTTTTTGCAACACAAATATCTACATGCTTTGAATCATTAATTAATTTTGAAATTGACTCTAATGAAACAAAAGGAGTGTCAACAGTTATAATAAAAACTTTTTGATTATTTAATTCTTTAAATATAGTTTGTAAAGCTAAAATTGGCGAAAAAATATCTTTATTTTCATCAAAAATAATTTTTTCATTATTTATAAAATCAAACTTATTAATTTTTGAAGAAAGATAAATATTTTTAAAATAAGGTTTTAATCTATTATACTGATATTGAGTAAGAGATTTTGAAGAGGCAAAGGGAAGAAGAGATTTATCTTCTCCCATTCGAGAGCTTTTCCCTCCACATAAAATTACACAGGTAATTTCAAAGAATGGAGGATTTGTCATATTATAAACTTCTAGGATCTGTAATATATCCAGAAATAGCAGATGCTGCTGCAACTGCACTATTTGCTAAATAAATTTTTGAAGATCTTGAACCCATTCTTCCGACAAAGTTTCTGTTTGTTGTAGAGATACAAACTTCACCATCACCTAAAATACCCATATATCCACCTAAACATGCTCCACAAGTTGGATTTGATACAACTGCACCTGCATCAACTAATATATCAATATATCCAGCTTTTTGTGCATCTCTTAGAATTTTTTGAGTTCCAGGAGTTACTATCAATCTTACATGTCGTGCTACTTTTTTACCTTCTAAAATTTCAGCTGCAACTTTAAAGTCTGATAATCTTCCATTAGTGCAAGATCCAATAAATACTTGGTCAACTTTGATATCATCAATAACAGCTTGATTTACAGAATGTCCATTTGATGGTAAGAAAGGATATGCAATTACAGGATTTAATGCTTCAACATCAATTTCAATCACTTGACAATATATAGCATCAGCATCTGAATAATGAATTTTTGGCTCTGCTCTTAATCCATTGTTATTTGCACCAACAGTATCTAAAAATTCTTTTGTAACATCATCATATGCAACAATACCATTTTTAGCTCCTGCTTCAATTGCCATATTACATAATGAAAACCTATCATCCATACTTAAGTAAGCAATTGTATCACCTGTGAATTCTAAAGCTTTATATAAAGCTCCATCAACACCTAAAATTCTAATTATTTCTAAAATTAAATCTTTTCCAGTTACATAAGGACCTGGTTTTCCTTTGAATACAACTTTGATTGATTCAGGAACTTTAAACCAGTTACCACCTGTAATCATTCCAAAAGAGATATCTGTACTTCCCATACCTGTAGAAAATGCACCTAAAGCTCCATGTGTACATGTATGTGAATCTGCACCAATAATAACATCACCTGGTAATACTAAACCTTTTTCAGGTAAAAGCGCATGCTCAATTCCCATATCTTTTTCATCAAAGAAATATTTTAAATTATGTTTATAAGCAAAATCTCTTGATATTTTTGCTTGATTTGCTGATGCAATATCTTTTGCTGGAATAAAGTGATCAAGAACAATTGCAAAACCTTCTGGATTTACAAGTTTTTCAAAACCACCATCTTCAAATGCTTTAATAGAAATTGGAGTTGTAATATCATTTCCAATTACCATATCAATCGGACTTCTAACTATTTCTCCTGCATATACTTCTTTTCCTACATGCTCACTAAAAATCTTTTCTGTTATTGTTTGACCCATTTCAATTTTCCTGTCATTTCTAAAATTTCTTGGATTATAGCTAAATTAATTTTAAGCTACAAATCTAAGATTTGATGTTTTTTTGCTTTTTTTCTTCTCTTATTTGTTTTATTTGCTTATAAATAATCAAAGCAACTGCCATATTTATTATCACATCAGCTATATTAAATATAGCAAATTCAAAACCATAATGCCAATAAAAATAATCTACTACACCACCATAGGTAAACCTATCTAGGATATTTGATAGTCCACCTGCATATAAAAGTGCAATAGATAAATAATACTCATCAAAAACATCTTTGTTTTTTAATAAGTAAATTGTTGCAATTACTATAATTAAAAGTTGAATATATTTTAAATTATGTTCCAAAAATGAAAACATTGAAAAAGCAACTCCATAATTATATGCCAATTTTAATGACATATAAGGACCGTCTACATCCCAAGCTAAATTAGCAAAGCCATATTTAACAACTTGATCTAATATAAAAATTGTTATAAATAAATATATTGCTATTACTAATTTCTTTTTCATAATGCCTTTTTGAAAAATGCTATTAAAGTTTCCATACTTTCTTCAACATCTTTTTTCTTTTTACCTTCAAGAAGTAATCTAATTTTGTTTTCTGTTCCAGAGTATCTAATTAAATCTCTAATTCCTTTTTCTCTAATAGGTTTTAAAATAGCTTCTAAACCTTCTAGTTTATCAAGAGGAATTTTTTCAGTTACTTTCATATTATGTAAAATTTGTGGATATAAAGAAAAAGGATTTAATACTTCACTAGCTTTCTTACCTGATTTTAAAACTAAAGCTAAAACTTGTAAAGCAGATGCTAATCCATCTCCTGTTTTTGCAACATCAGAGAAAATAATATGTCCACTTTGCTCACCACCAAAGTTTATACCTTTTGCTTGCATAACTTCAAGAACATATTTATCCCCTACATCTGATCTATATAATTCTATTTTATCTTTTGCTAAATAATCTTCTAAAGCTTTATTTGACATTACAGTAGCAACGCAAGCATTACCTTGAAGTAATTTTCTCTCATTTAAATATTTACATAAAGCACCAATTAGTTTGTCTCCATCAACGATTTCACCTTTATCATCAATTACTACTAATCTATCTGCATCGCCATCAAGTGCTAAACCAATATCAGCTCTATACTCACGTACTAATTTTGCAGTAGCTTCTGGATGCATAGCCCCACAATTTTCATTAATATTAAATCCATTTGGTTTATTATTAATTACAATTACGTCAGCACCTAATTCTTCTAAAATAGTAGGTCCAACTTTATAAGCAGCACCATTTGCACAGTCAAGAACTATTCTTAGTCCATGAAGAGATAAATCTTTTGGAAATGAACTTTTTATTGAAACAATATATCTTCCAATTACATCATCGATTCTTTTTGAAGCTCCAATATCTCTACCTGTTACTTGCTCATTTATCATTGCGTCATTATCATTAAATATATCTTCAATTGCTTTTTCACAAGCAACACTTAACTTGTTTCCATGATTATCAAAAAATTTGATACCATTATCTTCATAAGGATTGTGTGAGGCCGAAATCATAATTCCTGCATCACATCTCATTGACTCTGTTAAATATGCAATTGCAGGTGTTGGCATTGGACCAATTTGAATTACATCATAACCAACAGCTGTTAAACCACTTACAAGTGCATTTTCTATCATATAACCACTTCGTCTTGTGTCTTTCCCCACAAGAATTTTCTTAGTTGTTGAATGTTTTCTAAAATAAATGCCTGCAGCTTTAGCTAATTCTAGCACTGTCATGGCATCTAAAAAATCACCAGCTTTCCCTCTA
>RRZU011974985.1_pt1 | contig 10536 bp, 10 predicted proteins | sample 2165561 | NCBI WGS metagenome assembly RRZU01 (sample SAMN10456909, study PRJNA506462) | wastewater metagenome | isolation source: wastewater sludge | place: USA: Moscow, Idaho | reverse complement strand
AGATGGCGCGCGGCAAAACTGCGCGTGCCCAGCACAATGGCTCAGGCGCTGAGCAAGGCCGTGAGCAGCGCCACCAGGTTGGGGAAGTTGCTGGAGCGGCCACAGGTTTCCTGCGTGCGGGGGCTGTCTTCTTCCAGCGATTGCAGGCGCACGCCTTGGGAGCCGGGCTGCGCGATCTCTGCCCGCGCCCAATCGGTATAGCTGCGCACGGCGCCAGGGGCACCCACCAGCGCCAGGCGATAGTTCACGCGGCTGGCAGGTTGAATCAGCTCGGTCGCGGGCAAATCCGCTTCGTGCATCAGCACCCGTGGCGCAAAGCTGATCAAGCCGCCGCTCCGGTCAGGTTCTTGCGTCAGTACGTGCGCAATACGCAAGGCCGAGTTGCCCAGCCAGAGCGTGTCGCCCACTTGCAGCTCCAGTGTTTCGAGCAAGGGCGCCTCGACCCACACCTCGCCCGGCTGTGGCGGATGCTGAATGGCTACATCAGACACGCCATTGCCCGCGTCGTTGGTCGCTTCATGAACCGTTTGAGAGGCCGCACCGGCGCCGGATGCAGCCGCCGCTGGATTGTTGGCTGCATTTTGCGTTGTATCTACCGCCGCAGCCCGCACGCGCAATGCGCCGCGCAGCGGATACGTATCGCTTACCGCCTTGAGATACACCAGCCGCCCGGCTCCGCCTTTTTCTTCCGGCGCGCGCGCCATGGTGGGAAAGGTTTGCGTCGTGGCGGTTTGCAGCCCCTGCTCGGCTGCCTTGGCGGCAAAGCTGGCAGGCAGCGGGTTGTCGCCACTCACCACCAGATCTCCTCCGAGCAACTGCGCCGCATCGCGGCGCAGCACGGCATCCAACCGATTCGAGAAAAAGGCCACGGCCGACAAGGCGGCCACCGCCAGGGTAAGCGCCACGAACAGCAGCCGCAATTCGCCCGCGCGCACATCGCGCCACAGCGAGCGCCAAGCCAGGCGCCAGAAAGCGGGAGGGGCAGAAAAAGTTTGGGGAGCAGGAAAAGACATACCCCGCATTGTGCGGCATGCGGCGGGGCCGTGCCATGGTGCGGGCCTATCTGCAGACGGACGAAAAGGGCTTGCGTCTGGATGAACGGCCTTTTGGCACAACACCCGGCACGAAAAGATGGCAAACAAATTGCATGAACAGACTATGAACGCCTGCAATGCATGTAATACTTGGGTGCATGTTTGATGCGATGCCTGCGGCCCCCAACATGGGCCGCACGCCGCAATGACGAGCCGTTTTGCCCCACCGATCCCGGCACACCTATCTTGATACACGTATAGACCGATGCCCTTAACGCCCAACGCCCCCAAGCAGCGCCTGCTGCCACGCCTTCCGCGTTTATCTCGGTTAGGGCGGCATTTGCTGCTGATTGTGCTGGTCAAGGCCATGGTGCTGGCGGGGCTGTGGTGGGTGTTTATCAAGCCGTACAAGGTAGCGATGGACCCCCACCGCATGGAACAACGCATGGGCAGTGGCGCCGCAACGCCTGTTGCCCCGCACCCGACAGAAAACAAGGACAAAAACCATGATTGATCCCGTTGTTGTTGGCTTGTCGCGCCTGCAGTTTGCAGCCACCGCCATGTACCACTTTCTGTTTGTGCCGCTCACCATCGGCCTGGCCTGGATACTGGTCATCATGGAAAGTTGCTACGTCATGACTGGCAACACCCTCTGGAAAGACATGACGCGCTTTTGGGGCAAGCTGTTTGGCATCAACTTCGCCATGGGCGTGACAACGGGGCTGACGCTCGAATTCCAGTTCGGCACCAACTGGGCCTATTACTCGCACTACGTGGGCGATATTTTTGGCGCTCCGCTGGCGATCGAAGGCATGCTGGCCTTCTTTCTGGAATCAACCATGGTGGGTCTGTTCTTTTTCGGCTGGGATCGCCTCTCAAAAGTCGGACACCTGGCCGTAACCACGCTGATGGCCATGGGCGCGAATATGTCGGCCTTTCTCATTCTTGTGGCCAACGCCTGGATGCAAGAGCCCGTGGGCTCGTTCTTCAACCCCGTGACCATGCGCATGGAGCTGAGCGACTTCACGACGATTTTGCTCAGCCACACGGCGCAGGCCAAGTTCATCCACACCATTGCCGCCTGCTATTGCACGGGAGCCATGTTCGTGCTGGGGGTGTCGGCCTGGCATTTGCTCAAAGGCAAAAACCTGGAATTTGCCAAGCGCTCGTTTCGTGTCGCGGCGATATTCGGCCTGTTCAGCACCATCTCGGTCATCATCCTGGGGGACGAATCCGGCGTAGGCATTACGCGCGTGCAACCGTCCAAACTGGCCGCGATAGAAGCCATGTGGGAGACCGAGCCCGCCCCCGCCAGCCTGAACCTGATTGCGGGCATCAACGAAAAAGAAGAGCGCAACGACTGGGCCATCAGCGTGCCCTATGTGGGCGGGTTGATCACCACCCGTTCGACCACGCAACAGGTGCCGGGCATTCACGACATTCGCGCCGAAAACCGCCAGCGCATCGAGCGAGGCGTGCAAGCCGTGCTGGCGCTTGAGGCCATGCGCCAAAACCCGCAAGACACAGCCGCCCGCGCACGGTTTGCCGAACACCAGCAAGACATGGGCTACGGCCTGCTGCTCAAGCGCTACACCAACGATCTGACGCAGGCCACGCCCGCCATGATGGATCAGGCCGCACACGATTCGGTACCGCGCGTGGAACCGCTGTTCTGGGGCTTTCGCGCCATGGTCGGGCTGGGCGGCATGATGCTGTTGCTGACTGCGTTGGCCGTGTGGCACTGCACCCGCAACACCTTCATGCAACAGCGTTGGCTGCTGCGCTGGGCGTTTTGGGGCATTCCCGCCCCCTGGTTGGCCGCCCAGCTGGGCTGGTTTGTGGCCGAATACGGCCGCCAACCGTGGACGGTGTTTGGCATGTTGCCCACGCATATGTCAACCTCCAGCGTATCGGCTGGCACACTGTGGGCATCGCTGGCCGGCTTTGTGATTTTTTACACCGTGCTGCTGGTGGTAGAAATTTACCTGATGCTGAAATATGCCCGCATGGGCCCCGCGGCCTTGCAAGCGGACCACACCTGAAAGGAGCCACCGGCCATGTTGGACTATTTCACGCTCAAGCTGATCTGGTGGCTGCTGATCGGCTTTTTGCTCATCGGCTTTGCCGTGATGGACGGCCACGACATGGGCGTTGGCATTTTGCTGCCCTTCATGGGGCGCGATGACACGGAGCGCCGCGTCATGATCAACACCGTGGCCCCGCATTGGGAGGGCAACCAGGTGTGGCTCGTCACGGCGGGGGGCGCCATTTTTGCCGCCTGGCCTTTTGTCTATGCCACGGCTTTTTCGGGCATGTACGCCGCGCTGATGCTGGTGCTGTTTGCCCTGTTCTTTCGGCCGGTCGGGTTCACGTTTCGCTCCAAACTCACCCACCCCGTTTGGCGCCAGGTGTGGGATTGGGGCGTGTTTATCGGCAGCGCCGTACCCGCCCTGATTTTTGGCGTGGCCTTTGGCAATCTGTTTCACGGCGTGCCCTTCAGCATCGACAACACCATGCGCTCGACCTACAGCGGCAATCTGCTGGGGCTGCTCAACCCCATGGCCTTGCTGTTTGGGCTGGTGAGCGTATCGCTGGTCACGCTGCAAGGCGCCACCTATCTGGCACACCGCACCCAGAATCAAACACAGCAGCGCGCCCGATTCGCCGTGCGCATGGCCGGCGCGGCTTTGCTGCTGAGCTTTATCGCGGCGGGCTTTTGGGTGGCCCGCACAGATGGCTATGTCATCCACGCCATGCCCGACCCCGGCGGCGTGCTCACCCCCCTGATGAAAGAAGTGGTGCGCGCCCCCGGCGCCTGGTTCAACAACTATCACCAGCACCCCGTACTGTGGATGATTCCTGCACTGGCGGTTGCCGCAACGCTTGCCAGCATGCTGCTGGCAAGCACGGGCCGCACCCTGCTGGCGTTTGCCTGCTCTTCGCTGGTTTGCCTGACGGTGATTTTGACGGCAGGCGTGGCCCTGTTCCCCTTCGTGCTGCCGTCTTCCACCGTGCCCGCCGTCAGCCTCACGGCATGGGACGCCGTATCGAGCCACAAAACACTGCACATCATGTTCTGGGTTGCCATGGTGCTCACGCCTGTGATCGTGGCCTATACCTCGTGGGCCTATTACGTGATGCGCGGCAAGATCACGCCCGAATACATTCAGGCCAACGACAAGGCGCTGTACTGAGCCCAGGCAGCGGTTTACGGTTTAACGGTAGCAACACGATACGCACACAGCGCAGGAGCACACCCAACCATGTGGTATTTCATCTGGATCATCGGCCTGGGGTTGGCCATTACCTTCAGCATTCTCAACGCCTTGTGGCTGGAAAAGCGTTTTGAAAAGAAAGAATAAACCTTGGAGCCTGTTTACTCTCTGTGCACAACGCATCGCATGAAAAGAGCGTGAGCAGGCTCTTACAGCTTGGGAATGCGCACGCGGCTGATCATGAGCGAGCCAGACAGCGCAAACAGCAGCACCAGCGGATGCAGGGTATAGCCCCCAAAGCGCACACTGCCGCCCAGCAACTGCGCACCAATCAAGCCCTGGGCGGCGGCCACCCACAGCAAAAAGACCAAGAGTATCGAGGTGGGGATGGGCGTGCCCTCGAAATATTTGACCTTGTCGGTGCCGGCAGAAAGCTCTTCTGCCGTTACGTTGAAGCGCGCCAGCCGTGACACGCCACAAGCCACGAAATAGCCCAGCACAATGCGATCCCACAAGCCCTGCATGCCGCAGCCATAGGCGATGACGGCGGGCGCCACGCCGAAAGAAATCACGTCCGCCAGCGAATCCAGCTCCCGCCCCAAAGGCGATGATATATGCCGCCAGCGCGCCACGCGGCCATCCAACGCATCAAACACGAAAGCGGCCAGCACCAGCGCACAGGCGTAGTACACGTGCACGACCTGCTCGTCCTGGATGTAAGAGATCATCGAGAACAAGGCGCCCACGCCGCAAATCGCGTTACCCAGCGTGAACCAATCCGCCAGATGGAAGCTGCGGATCATGGAGAACAGCTTGGGTTTTTCAGATGGTTGAACCATGCGGCATTATCGGCTGATGGAGCGGGCAAATCCGGCCCGCATCATGAAAAAATGCGGTCGCCAGATGTAACCACTGGATTGGGCACTGGGGATGCCAACGCGCGCTCCAAGGCATCCATGAACAGGGCAGCCACGTTGCAGCCAGCCTGGTCGTGAATTTCGCGGAAGCAGGTCGGGCTGGTCACGTTGATTTCCGTCACCTTGGTGCCGATGATATCCAGCCCGATCAGCAGCAGCCCGCGCGGCACCAGCACGCGGCCAATGGCCTGCGCCACGGCGCGATCGGCATCGGTCAATGGTTGCGCCACGCCCTTGCCGCCTGCCGCCAGGTTGCCGCGCACCTCCCCCCCTTGCGGAATGCGCGCCAGGCAATACGGCACGGGCTCACCGCCGATGATGAGCACGCGCTTGTCGCCTTGCTCGATTTCGGGCAGAAACTGCTGCACCATCATGGTGTGACTGCCGCCCCCGTTGAGCGATTCAATGATGCTGCCCAGGTTCAGCCCATCATCCTTCACGCGGAAAATACCCATGCCTCCCATGCCGTCCAGCGGCTTGCAGATGATGTCGCGGTACTGCGCATGAAAGTCGCGCACATGCTGCGGGTTGCGCGTCACCAGCGTGGGCGCAATGTATTCGGGGAACTCCAGAATGGACAGTTTCTCGGGCTGGTTGCGCAAGGCCTGCGGCGAGTTGAACACGCGCGCGCCCTCGCGCTCGGCTTGTGTGAGCAGGTGAGTGGCGTAGAAATACTCGCTGTCAAATGGCGGGTCTTTGCGCATCAGCACCACATCAAACGTATGCAGCGCTACACGGCGCGCGCCGGTTTGTTCAAACCAGCGCTCGCCCTTGCCGTTGTTGCCCGTGAGGCGGATATCACGCACATCGGCGCTGACTTTTTCGACCTGCTGCCCGCCCCTCTGCCAGAACATATGCTGCGGTTCGCAGGCACTCACGCGCCAGCCGCGCGCCTGCGCCTCCTGCATCATGGCGAAGGTGCTGTCTTTGTACACAGCGAACGATTCCAGCGGATCGGCAATAAAAAGCAGGTTCATGGCGGGGTCTTTCTCCAACACATCATTCTCAAAAAGCAGGGGGCGAATCAGTCGCCCCTTGTCAGCTCTTGCGTGATTGTTTATGCCATCTGGGCAATCATTACATCGCCGAAGCCCGAGCAGCTCACCTGCGTGGCGCCTTCCATCAGGCGGGCGAAGTCGTAAGTGACCTGCTTGCTGAGAATGGCTTTTTCCATGCTGCTGATGATGAGGTCGGCCGCTTCCGTCCAGCCCATGTGGCGCAACATCATTTCGGCACTCAAAATTTCGGAGCCGGGGTTCACATAATCTTTGCCCGCATATTTGGGCGCGGTGCCGTGCGTGGCCTCGAACATGGCAACGCTGTCAGACAGGTTGGCACCAGGCGCAATGCCAATGCCGCCAACTTGTGCCGCCAAGGCATCGCTGATGTAGTCGCCGTTGAGGTTGAGCGTGGCAATCACGCTGTATTCAGCCGGGCGCAGCAGAATCTGCTGCAAAAAGGCGTCGGCAATGCTGTCTTTGATGGTGATTTCTTGGCCCGTTTTGGGGTTTTTGAAGGCGCACCACGGGCCGCCATCCACCTCGACCGCGCCGAATTCTTTTTTGGCCAGCGCATAGCCCCAATCGCGAAAGCCGCCTTCGGTGAACTTCATGATGTTGCCCTTGTGCACCAGGGTCACACTGGGCTTGTCGTTATCAATCGCGTACTGAATGGCCTTGCGCACCAGGCGCTCGGTGCCTTCGCGTGAAACGGGCTTGATGCCGACCCCCGATGTGGCGGGGAAACGAATTTTTTGCACACCAAATTCGCTCTGCAAAATCTGGATGAGTTTTTTCGCCTTGTCGCTCTCGGCCTCGAATTCGATGCCGGCGTAAATGTCTTCGCTGTTCTCGCGGAAGATAACCATATTGGTTTTTTCTGGCGCCTTGACCGGAGATGGCACGCCTTTGAAATACTGAATCGGGCGCAGGCACACATACAAGTCCAGCTCCTGCCGCAGCGCCACGTTGAGCGAGCGGATGCCGCCGCCCACCGGCGTGGTCAGCGGGCCTTTGATGGAAACCACATAGTCGCGCACGGCGTGCAGCGTTTCTTCGGGCAGCCACACATCGGGGCCATACACCTTGGTGGATTTTTCGCCCGCATACACCTCCATCCAGTGGATTTTGCGCTGGCCGCCATAGGCCTTGGCCACAGCGGCATCCACCACCTTGATCATCACGGGGGTAATGTCCGCGCCCGTGCCATCGCCCTCGATGAACGGGATGATGGGCTGGTCAGGCACGTTCAGGCTGAAGTCTGCATTGACGGTGATTTTTTTGCCTTCGGCAGGAATCTGGATGTGCTGGTACATAGAGAGGTGCTCCGGTTGGGTGCCAAAACCTTTGGCGAACAGCTTGTGCGGACGATTCTATAGACAAAATACCAGCGACCGCATCAGGTATTTGTACGGCTACGCAAATAGGGCCTCTTGGCTTTGAGCGGGTTTATTCGGTGTAGATTACCTCTGGATGAGCAGCAGAGGCAGCAATATGGACAAAACACCTCTCGAACTGGCACTTGCCTTGATGCAAGCACCGGGCAACACAACGTTTGATATTCCTTTGGCGCTTCCCGAGCAAGGATTGGGCGATCTTGAAACGCTGCGCTGTCTGGCCCCAAAAGTATTGGGTGAGGCAGCACAACTGGGAAACAGCACCACTTTGGCACATATGGATCCGCCCACCGAAACAATCAGCTGGGCAACAACACTCTGGAATGCCAGCCTCAATCAAAATTTGCTCCATCCGGCAACCTCGCCCTTTGCATCCGGGGCTGAAGCAACCTGCATATCCTGGCTGGCTCCATTTTTCGGAATGAGCGGAGGGCACTTCTGCTCCGGCTCAACCTTGGGCAACCTCACGGCGCTTTGGGCCGCCAGAAACTGCAAGGGCGTGACACGCGTTTTTGCATCGGAGTTGGCACACAACAGTATCTCGAAGTGCTGCAATATGCTTGGCCTGCAATACGAAAGCTTGCCAGTTAACGATGACATGACAGTGCAAGTGCCTGCATCTGGTCTGCAAGGAAGCTGTCTGGTACTGACTGCGGGTACAACGGGCGGTGGCGCCATTGATCCCTTGCATGTACATACCGATGCCGATTGGGTGCATGTGGATGCGGCATGGGCAGGGCCTTTGCGCTTGACCGGAAAATATGCGCCCTTGCTGGACGGCATTGAGCGTGCGGATTCTGTTGCTGTTTCTGCGCACAAAATGCTGCTGCAACCCAAAGACTCTGCGTTCGTGCTGTTCAAACACTACAACGATGTGCTGCCTTCCATTTCCACGGCGGGTGCTTATCTGGCCAAACCTACAGTGGGCATTCAAGGCTCTCGATCGGCAGCGGCCACCGTTGTACTGAGCTATTTGCTGGCTCGCGGCAGACATGGTGTGGAGCAAACGATATGCACCTTGATGCGTAATGCAGAAACCCTTTATGCTTATCTTTCGGCATCGCCACACTACATATGTGCCGTCAGGCCGGTAACCGGAGTCAATGTCTTCCAGCACCGCCATATGTGCACCTCGGAACTTTTAAGTCACTTGCCGGAAGGCACCTTTTCTACTTTCAGATATCGGGATGAGGATTGGGTCAGATCCGTATCAGCCAACCCGAACGCCGACGTGGAACAAATCATCCATTGGCTAGACCGAGCATGCGCTTGATGTCTCTTGCAAGTTCAGAATGCCCAACGCAGCGTGTGTACGCAAAAAACAGCCCCCGGAAAAAACCAGGGGCTGCGCGCTGACTGGGCTTGCCAGATGATTTTTACAGCGTGGCCATATCGATCACAAAGCGGTATTTCACATCGCTTTTGAGCATGCGCTCGTAAGCGTCGTTGATGGCATCCATGCGGATGACTTCCACATCGGACACGATGTTGTGCTTGCCGCAAAAATCCAGCAGCTCTTGCGTTTCTTTCAGGCCGCCAATCAGCGAGCCGGCCACGTTGCGACGCTTGAAAATCATCGGAACGGTAGAAAGCGCAGGGTTGACGTTACCTATCAGACCGACAAACACCAGCGTGCCATCGAGTTTCAGCGTCGGCATATAGGGATTCACATCATGCTCATAAGGCACGGTGTCGATAATCAGGTCGAACTGGTTGGCAGCCGCCTGCATTTGCGCAGCATCGGTAGACAAAATCACCTGATCGGCGCCCAAGCGTTTGGCATCGTCGGCTTTGTTCGGGCTGCGCGAAAACAGGCTCACTTCAGCCCCCAAGGCGTGCGCCAGTTTGATGGCCATATGCCCCAAACCACCCAGGCCGATGACAGCTACCTTGCTGCCCTTGCCGACCTTCCAATGGCGCAGCGGCGACCACGTGGTGATGCCTGCACACAAAATCGGCGGCACGGCCTTGGTATCGAGGCTCTCCGGCACTTTGAGCACAAAAGCGTCGCTCACGGTGATGCTTTTTGAGTAACCGCCGTAAGTGCGGCGGCCATCGTGTCTGTCGGTAGAGTCATAGGTCAGCACAAAACCGTTGTCGCAATATTGCTCCAAATGGTTGTGGCATGGCTCACATGTGCGGCAGCTATCAACCAGGCAGCCAACGCCGACCAAATCGCCCACCTTGAATTTGCTCACTTGGCTGCCCACAGCGGTGACGCGGCCAACAATCTCGTGGCCGGGCACCACGGGGTAAGTGGTGCCGCCCCAGTCGTTGCGCGCGGTGTGCAAATCGCTGTGGCACACGCCGGTGTACAGAATATCGATCACCACATCATCCGGGCGCGGGTCGCGGCGCTCGAAGCTGAAAGGCACCAGTGGGGTGTCATGCGAATGGGCGGCATAGCCTTGTACGGTTTGGGGCATGGTCAATTTCCTTTCCGGCAGCAAAGCCTGTTCAAACCGCCCCCACCATATACCTTTTTGCACACAGGGTGAAGCAGGATTTTGTTTACCGCGTTGTGTGCACAAGGCTGCGTCAATCAAAAAAACAGATTACTCAACCTCTATTCCCCTCCAAACTGTCTGCGCCAGCGCCCCGGGCTGGTTTTGTGTTTGACGGCGAAATGCTGGCGCAAAGAGGCGGTGTTGTGAAAGCCGCTTTGCAAGGCAATGTCTTCAACGGAAAGAGCAGTGCTTTCTAGCAGGTCGCGGGCGCGTTGCAACTTGGCTTCGATCAACCATTCGTTGAAAGCCATGCCTGTCGCTTTGCGAAAGCGCCGCGTAAAAGTGCTGCGGCTCATCGACAGGCGCGCGGCCACGTCATCAATATTGCGAGCAGTGCCAAGGTCTTTTCGTAATTCGTCCAGCAGTGTGTTGATGTTGTCGTAGGCGCTGGGGCGTGCAATGGGCTGCTCAATAAACTGCGCCTGCCCACCTTCGCGGTGCGGCGGCACCACCAGCACGCGGGCGATT
>RRZU011548940.1_pt1 | contig 10536 bp, 9 predicted proteins | sample 2165561 | NCBI WGS metagenome assembly RRZU01 (sample SAMN10456909, study PRJNA506462) | wastewater metagenome | isolation source: wastewater sludge | place: USA: Moscow, Idaho | reverse complement strand
GAACCCATAGTCGTTATACAAACAAGCTATGGCAATATAAAAGTTAAGCTCTATAATGAGACTCCGGGGCATAGAGATAATTTTCTGAAACTAGCAGAAGAAGGATTTTATAAGAACCTCACGTTTCACCGAGTTATCAATGATTTTATGATACAGGGTGGAGACCCTCAAACAAGGAATATTGCAGATTCTGCAGCTTTGAAAGAAGAAAAAACGCTGGGTGACACAATCCCTGCCGAAATAAAGTTTCCTCAGCTATACCACAAACGTGGAGTATTGGCGGCTGCACGATGGGGTGATGCCGAAAATCCAACAAAAGCCTCTGATGCATCTCAGTTTTATATTGTTACTGGTGAGTTATGCTTCGACGATAAATTATCAGAGATAGAAAAGCAACGTTTCGAACGTTTTAAGCAAAAGATATATAAGGAAATACAATCGGCACACCTTGATGATCTGAAAGCATTACTAAAGAGCGGCGATAGTATATCTGCATCTGCAATGCGTGCTGATTGGCTGAAACAAGCGGATGAGCAAGCCAAAGCCCGAAAGGCTGAGGTATCATATACAGACGAGCAGCGGGAATATTACAAAACAAGGGGTGGCACTCCATTTCTAGATAATGAATACACCGTTTTCGGCGAGGTAATAGAAGGAATGGACGTTGTGGATAAAATACAAAAAGTAAGAACCAACGGAAAAGACAAGCCTCTTAAAAACATCTTAATGAACGTAGTGGTTCTGGAGAAATAAAAAATTCCATCAACGTATTAACAGTAAAAAATGAGTGATACAGATAATAAAAAGTGGAAGGTATTGAACAGTGAGTATCTTTCGCAAGAGCCTTGGTTTACCGTACGCAAAGACCATGTAGAACTACCGAACGGAAACCAAATTCAAAATTATTATGTATACGAATATCCCGACTGGGTATGCACCATAGGAATAACCAAAGACAAACAGTTTGTGATGGTACGTCAATACAGGCACGGACTGCAATGCACTTCACCAGAGCTATGTGCAGGAGTATGCGAAGAAGAAGACCCTAGCGCAGAAGCTTCTGCAAGAAGGGAACTCCTCGAAGAAACCGGCTACGGAAATGGAAAATGGGAGTTATTTATGACTACTTCGGCAAATCCCGGTACGCATACCAACACGACTTACTGTTTTCTGGCTACTGATGTAGAAAAAATATCGGAACAGCATTTGGAAGCCACCGAAGACATTTCAGTTCACCTGCTATCGATCGACGAATTGGTAGAGCTATTGAAAAAAGATGAGATCAGACAATCTATGCACGCTGCCGCATTGTGGAAATATCTGGCAACGAATCATCTTATCTAAAATTCGAGCTGATCTTTGTAGTTTCGTGAATTTGGATGAGGAACACCAAATACTTTTGAAGAAATAGAATCGATCTCTACTTTCCAAATCTTTACGTTATTTACAGCCGGCTTAGAATAAGTAAATGCCCTTGTTGTGTATTTCTTCATCATTATGTCCAAAGCCTTCACTTTATTATCGTAATCTTCTTCAAATACGACCTTGCCCCTGCAAATAACACTACTTCCTTTCATACGATAACTACAAGCGACCTCTTCATTCTGATAAGTTAATGACGACTCACCACAGAAAGTAATACATACATTCGGGTTTATGTGAAGCGATTCGATACTCTTGCCCTCCTGTGCCGAATGTAGGTAAATAACATCATCTTGATAACCGAAATTCATAGGGATGACGTAAGGAAAACCTCCCTTATCTATCATGCCGACATAGCATATGGTGTTTTTCGAAATTATCTCTTCTATCAAATGACGTTCTTCAATATTAATCGTTATCATAAGGCTGTATATATTCTTTTATTCCTATTAATCAAAAGAGCTGCATTTTGATACAGCTCTTTTTTATTTTATTTCTTATTTACCTTTGAGCAATCCGTTATACATTTTCTCATTCCGTATAATCTCGTATGCTTTCTTAAAGGTTTCGCTATCTTCGTTGAATACCCTCACCATCGTCTCCGTATCATATACATCACGTGCTATATATGCTTTTATCTGACGCTTGAGTGTTTCTTTCGACTTCTCATATCCATCCTCATCGAAGTCCACTTTTTCATCTTTTCCTGCTGCTATAAGCTTATTCATAATCTCGTCCGAAACTTGATATTGCTTGTAGAAATCAGTAGCTGTAGGATATTTTTGTAAAATCTCAGTCCTGTGATTATCTACTTCATTATAAGCTATGCGCAGTGTTATGCCTTTGTTCCAAATTTTTCTGTAATATTCTGATGCAAATGTACTATCGGCAGGCACAAAATAGTCGGGCATGATACCTCCTCCGCCATATACAGTACGGTGATTCAGCAAAGTTGTATATTTCAATGAGTCAGGGAAATGTATACTATCAGCATGCATCATCTCGCCTTTATTATAGCGTTCTATTACATCCAGATTGTATGACATAATATCTCCCTTTGTATACGGTTTTTGTATAGAGCGTCCAGTAGGAGTATAATAACGGGCAACAGTGAGCCTTATCATCGATTCGTCAGGAAGCGGTATTTGTCGTTGAACAAGCCCTTTCCCGAAACTGCGACGACCGACAATCACACCTCTATCCCAATCCTGTACGGCTCCCGACAAGATTTCACTAGCCGAAGCAGAACCTTCATTGATAAGTACGACAAGACGTCCTTTCTCGAATGCGCCTTTAGCTGTGGAAACTTCATCTCTTCTCGGCTGGCGTAAGCCTTCGGTATATACAACCAACTTGCCTGCATCCAGAAAATCATCAGCTATTTCAGTAGCCGGAGCCATGTATCCTCCGCCATTATATTCCAGGTCGAGAATAAGATTCTCCATACCCTTTTCTTTAAGCTTCTGAAGCGCTTTTCTGAATTCTTCAGTAGTGGTTGCTCCAAATCTTATAATACGTATATATCCGGTCGTTTTATCCACCATGTAAGTGGCATCGATACTATAGATCGGAATTTTGTCGCGAATAATCTTAAAGCTTAGTAAATCAGCTATTCCCTTGCGTTGTACTTTCAAGTTTACAGATGTTCCTTTCGGACCTTTAAGACGTGACATAACGTCTTTGGTAGACATTTTAACTCCGGCGATAAGCGTATCGTCTACATACAAAATCTTATCTCCTGCCCTAAGACCTACCTTCTCGGATGGCCCTCCCGGAAGCGCTTCGATAACATACAGTGTATCTGTAAGCATATTGAAAGAGATACCTATACCATCGAAATTACCTTCCAGCGGCTCGTTCATATCTTTTACCTCATCGGCACTGATATATGTAGAGTGAGGATCTAGTTTTTCTAACAAAGCTTTCACTGCATCTTCGGCCAATTTGCCGTCGTCTACCTTATCTACATACATATTCTCGATAACGGCAATTGTTGTAGCTACTTTCTTAGATCCTTCGCTCATCTTAAACTGAGCAGAGGCAGCCAAAACAATGACAAAAAAACCGAGAACCGACATTAGAACTCTTTTCATACTAGAATTACATTTTGGATAATCGCGGTTAACGCTGATTAAATCTGATTTTTAACTAATCACTATTCAGTCCAGACTCATACCTTTGGGTATAAACTGACTGACATCGTGTCCGAATCGCAACAGTTCGCGTACAATAGTAGAACTGATATGTGTTAGTTCCGGTTCTGTAAAGAGTACGATTGTTTCTATTCCCGATATATTCCTGTTCATATCGGCAATCGTTTTTTCGTATTCGAAATCATTTACAGAACGGATTCCACGTATTATGAAATTTGATCCTGTTTCTTTGGCATAGTCCACAGTAAGGCTATCATAAGTACCTACCACTATGCGGCTGTCGTCTTTATACAAAGAACGGATCATATTGATGCGCTTGTCGAGCGGAAAGTAAGTTTTCTTGGTATCATTCACTCCAATAGCAATAACGATCTCATCTACCAATTCGAGAGATCGTTTCACTAATGAATAATGTCCTATTGTAAAGGGATCGAATGTCCCCGGAAAAATTGCTTTTCTCTTCATTCTTTAGTTAGCCATATCGGAGATAAACTTGATCCTGACAAGGCGTATTTCGTCTTCAGAATATTCGCCAAGTTCATTAATCGCAGCTTCCAGATCGTCCGATTCTGCTTCTTGAAAATATTCAAATATATCATCGAGATGGTCTTCATCAATAACCTCTCTGAGGAAATAATCTATATTTATTTTTGTTCCTGAAAATACGATAGCTTCTACTTCGCTCAGCAATTCAGCAAAATCAATTCCTTTCGATTCGGCCAAGTCGTCTAATGCAACTTTGCGGTCGATAGCCTGTACGATGGCTACTTTTAGTTTCGATTTGTTTGCTACTGTTTTTACACGTAAATCTTCAGGTCGTTCTATTTCATTTTCTTCAACGTGCTTCTTTATTATTTCAAGAAACTCTGTCCCATATCTCTTAGCTTTTCCTGCTCCTACCCCCGGAATATTTTGCAATTCCTCCATTGTTATCGGGTAGATTGTAGCCATAGCTTCCAAAGAGGGGTCTTGAAATATCACGTATGGGGGAACATTGTTGTGTTTTGCCATCTTCTTGCGAAGATCTTTCATGATAGAAAACAAAACCGGATCTACTGCCGATCCTCCTCCTCCGCCTTTGACCACTACATCATCGATATTCTCATCATCAGACAAGTCTTCTTCGTCTGCTGTGGTAATCTTGAACGATGCCGGTTTTTTCAAGAAATCTTTTCCTTTTTTGGTTACTCTCAGTAAGCCGTAATTTTCGATATCCTTATCGAAATACCCGGCTATTAATGCCTGACGTATAACGGCGTTCCATGTTTCATCATCGGTATCATCACCTGATCCAAATACATCTAAATCCTGATGCCCGTACGTTTCTATCTCGGAGGTTTCTTTACCTCTCAAGATATTGATAACGTAATCAGTTTTAAACTTTTCTTTTAATGCAATTACAGCTTCAATAGCCGTCAATAATAAATCTTTAGCTTCCACTTGTTTTTTAGGATTTACACAATTGTCACAGTTCCCACAATTTTTCTCTTTATATTCTTCTCCAAAATAATGAAGAAGTACTTTCTTCCGGCATAATGCAGTTTCGGCGTATGCTGCGGTCTCAAGGAGTAGCTGTTTTCCTATTTCCTGTTCAGCAACGGGCTTACCCTGCATAAATTTCTCCAGTTTCTGTAAGTCTTTGAATGAATAAAACGCTATACATCTTCCTTCACCGCCATCGCGTCCGGCCCTACCGGTTTCTTGGTAGTATCCTTCAAGGCTCTTTGGCATATCGTAGTGAATCACATATCGCACATCGGGCTTATCAATTCCCATACCAAATGCAATGGTAGCTACAATTACATTCACTTTTTCCATCAGAAAAGCATCCTGATTGGCAGAGCGTGTACTTGGGTCTAGTCCGGCATGGTACGGCAGTGCATTTATATTATTTGTTTGTAATATTTCGGCAAACTCTTCTACCTTCTTTCTACTCAAACAATATATAATTCCAGACTTTGTGCCTTGTGATTTAATGTATTTTATTATATCCTTATCTACCTTATCCGTTTTTTTTTTTTTTTCTTAATATAGATTTTCCCTGTTGAATGATGATTTAAACACATCTGCTTCCACCATTCCAAGGTTCTTCTGTATATCCATTTGCACTTTTGGTGTTGCCGTAGCAGTAAGTGCAATGATAGGATGCTTGCCTATTTCGTTTACAATGGGACGTATACGTCTGTATTCTGGACGGAAGTCGTGCCCCCACTCCGAAATACAATGTGCCTCATCGATAGCATAAAACGATATTTTTATCTGACGCAGAAAGTCTATATTCTCTTCTTTTGTAAGAGATTCGGGTGCTACATATAATAGTTTTGTCTTTCCCGAAAGTATATCACCTTTTACTTGTTCTATCGCAGCTTTGTTTAGTGACGAATTCATGAAATGCGCTACGCCGTCCTCTTCACTAAAATTTCGCATGGCATCCACCTGATTTTTCATCAGGGCTATCAGGGGAGAAATAATTACTGCTGTTCCCTCCATCAAGAGTGCCGGTAGCTGATAGCAGAGGGACTTTCCGCCGCCCGTAGGCATCAACACAAAGGTATCTCTTCCATCCAGCAAGTTCTGAATTATTGCCTTCTGGTTACCTTTAAAATTGTCAAAGCCAAAATGCTTTTTCAATGAACACGTCAATATATCCTCTATATCCGGCATATAAATAGGCTATTAATTATTACGAAGATAAACCCCTAAATTTAATTCTCCAATATAAAATAGGCTATTTTTTGTCAAAAAAACAAACTTTATAATGAATTTCTTAGTTTTACGACTTGTGAGTTCTCCAATTGCTCTACGGCGTACTCTTTAGTAACATGCAGTTGAGCCTGCTTTGTGGAAGGGATATTAAACATAGCATCCATCATAATGGTTTCGACTATGGATCTCAATCCTCTTGCTCCCAATTTATATTCCACTGCCTTATCTACAATGTACTCATATACATCATCTTCGAAGGTAAGATCAACGCCATCCATTTTGAACAATTTGACATACTGCTTAATGATAGAGTTTTTCGGCTCGGTAAGTATCCGGCGAAGAGCACTCCTATCCAGAGCGTCTAGATATGTCAAAATAGGCAGACGTCCTATAATCTCAGGGATCAGTCCGAAAGACTTCAAATCCTGAGGTGCTACATATTGCAACAGATTGTTACGGTCTACCTGCGCGTTGCTTTTAGACGAAGCATAACCCACAACCATTGTATTCAACCGTTGCGCTATCTTCCTTTCGATACCGTCGAAAGCTCCACCACAAACAAATAATATGTTTTTGGTATCTACGGCAATCATCTTCTGGTCAGGATGCTTACGTCCTCCTTGAGGCGGAACGTTTACAATCGAACCTTCCAGCAATTTAAGTAAGCCCTGTTGCACACCCTCACCGCTAACATCACGGGTGATTGATGGATTGTCGCTCTTACGGGCTATTTTGTCAATTTCATCGATAAAAACAATCCCTCTTTCTGCCGCTGCCACATCATAGTCTGAGGCTTGCAACAGTCGGGTAAGAATGCTTTCTATATCTTCGCCTACGTATCCGGCTTCGGTAAGCACGGTTGCGTCTACGATTGCGAAAGGGACATGCAGTAGCTTGGCGATGGTACGTGCCAACAATGTTTTTCCTGTACCTGTAGGGCCAACCATAATGATATTCGACTTTTCTATTTCTATATCATCTTCTTTCCCTTGTAGTATACGTTTGTAGTGGTTATACACAGCCACAGACAGATAGCGCTTGGCATTCTCCTGACCGATAATATATCCGTCAAGGTATTCTTTTATCGTCTTTGGGTCGGGCAATTGTGTTTTATCAATACCCAAAGATGTTTTCTTTGCCTCTACGCTTTCTTTTACAATCTGATATGCTTGTTCAGCACAGCTATCACAGATGTCAGCCGACATACCGGAGATAAGCATATTTACATCCTTATCGCTTCTGCCACAGAAACTGCAATAGCCGTTAGTATCTTTTTTTGCCATTTATCCTTTTGTGAGTAAATGAATCTGATTTTTGAATTATTGTTTATTTTTCATCAAAACATCATCTACCATTCCATAGTCTTTAGCCTCAGCCGAAGTCATCCAGTAGTCTCGGTCCGAGTCTAGTGCCACTTTGTCAAATGGTTGTCCCGAGTGGTCTGAAATAATAGTATAAAGTTCTTTTTTCACCTTACCAATCTCACGAGCGGTGATTTCGATATCTGAAGCTTGTCCCTGAGCACCTCCCAGCGGTTGGTGGATCATAACACGTGAATGCTTCAACGCAAATCGTTTTCCTTTCTCTCCGGCAACAAGCAATACTGCTGCCATAGATGCGGCAATACCTGTACAGATTGTAGACACATCGCTGTTGATAAACTGCATAGTGTCATAAACTCCATATCCTGCATACACCGATCCTCCGGGAGAATTTATATAAATAGATATATCTTTGCCCGAATCGGCAGAATCAAGATATAGCAATTGAGCCTGTATCACATTGGCTGTATAGTCGTCGATCTGAGTTCCCAAAAAGATAATACGATCCATCATCAAACGAGAGAACACATCCATCTGAGCAACATTCAACTGACGTTCTTCGATAATAGTAGGTGATATATAACTGCTTGTTATATCGATATATTTATCAAGAGCTAGCCCATTCAAGCCTAGATGCTTCGTTGCATACTTTCTAAATTCATTGTTCATAACATTTTCTTTTTTTATTAAATAATGTTTTACCATTATTACTATAAACAATTATCATGCCACTCGTACAGGCATAAAAAAGAGGCTAATAGCACAGCCTCATTTCTTATAAACAAAGTTATAAATAAAAAATTGAAAAGCTGGAATAATAATGTATGTATTTTCCTTATTTATAATGTTAAAGACAAACGGACAGAAAGAAAACACTATCCTTCCTGTCCGTTATTTTTATCTTTTTTTCATTTACGCTTCTGTTTCGGCTTCAGCTGCTTCTTCTTTCTCAAAGAACTTGCGGAACTCGTCAAGCGAGATTACAGTTTCTTCGAGTCCAAGTTTTGATTTCAATACGTCGATGATCTTATTTTCCATTGCGCGATCGAGCAGGTTACGTGCATTGTCTTTGTTTTTCAACATATCATTTGCATAGTTCTCAACCATTTCGTCAGGAAGATTCATCATTCCATATTGAGCAAACTGAGCTCTTGCCGCTTGCATAGCAATGATTTTCATATCTTCGTTTTCGATCTTGATATCGTTATCTTTTGCTATTTGCTCTTTTATCAGGTGGAATTTAAGATCTGCTATGATTTTCGGATAATCTGCGTCTACAGATTCAGCAGTTCTTTCTTCGCCCGAAGCAATAAGCCATCTTTTAAGGAATGCATCAGGGAATTGCAAGTCTCCTGTTTTCTTTTCAAGAAGTTCTTTCGCATCCAACAGGAATTTGTAGTCACTATCCGGTGCAAACTGCTCTGCGATAGTTTCTTTTACTTTTGCTTTGAAGTCAGCTTCGGTAGTTACATTGCCCGCACCAAAAACTTTATCGAATAGATCTTGGTCAAGTTCTGCTTCCTGATAACGAGTGATCTCGGTGATAGCAAACTGAAACTCAGCAGCTATTGTTTCTACCGCATCCTTTTCGATATGAAGCATAGATGCTATTTCTGTTTCGTTGCCATTGTAAGCTTTACCCGGATTGAATACAATCACATCTCCGGCTTTTGCACCTACAAATTTAGCTTGCTCTGCTTCGTCTTTCATATACGAAGGCATTACAATGCCTGCTTCTACAAAGATGCCACCTTCTTTTACCTTACCATCTTCCAATTCAGAGATTGTACCTCTGATAAGGTCTGTTTCTTTTGCACCTTCTTCTATTTTTTCATATTTGCCATAGTTAGCTTTGTACGAAGCGATTTGTTTATCAACAAGCTCTTCGTCTACCTCAATAGCATAATATTTTACTTTATCTTTCTTTGTCAGTGATAATTTTATTTCCGGAGCAAGAGCCACGTCGAAATAAAATTCATAGTCACCTTCGAGTGAGAAATCTATTGGTTGTTGCTTTTCTTCGTTCGGAAGAGGCTCACCCAATACATTTAGTTTGTTGTCTTGTATATATTTATATAGATTTTCGCCAACAAGCTTGTTTACTTCTTCTGCCAAAATCGATTTACCATACATTTTTTTCACCATACCCATAGGTACAGTTCCCGGACGGAATCCCGGTATGTTAGCTTTTTTTCGGAATGTCTTAAGTGCGTTATCAAGTTTTTCTTGATAATCCTCTTTCGTTACATTTATTTGTAATATAGCGTTTACACTATCTACATTTGTTAGAGATACATTCATCTTAACGAGTTTATTTAGTTATTGTTACAAATTTCAATCGAAATGCAAATGGAGTAAAAACACCACTCTATTTTTTGGTGGTGCAAAAATAGTCTTATTATTGTAATATTCAAAGTGAAATATAAAAACTTTATTTGTTTAACATACTAAAACATTCGATAGTTTATTAACAAACTAACTTTTACACAATTCATACTTTATGAATTATTTAGGTATATCAGGGCAATAAACTTAACAAAACAAGAGAGAGCTTAGCTGTAAATTATAAAATCAGAAGCGTCATTTTTCAAATATCAAATTATCTAATCTTAGAAATATTTGCCATCATTAACCGAAAGCGAAAAGTAACACTAAAAAGATCAGAAACCTGTTACTCTTGTTACTTTTTAGAAACGAAACATTTTCGCATGCATAAATACAAGCAAAAGAAAAAACCTAAAGACTCCTACTCTACACATTAAGTGATATTTGAGTATACAAAAGACCTTTCAAGCACAAAAAAATTATATAAAAAAGAGGGGCATGCGTTAAAAAGATGTTTTGCAACATGTTTTATAATATTTTTTGATTAACTTTGCTTATAACATATTTTACATTATCAGTTTTGAATGATGACAGATAGTAATGCTGTT
>RRZU013281828.1_pt1 | contig 10537 bp, 11 predicted proteins | sample 2165561 | NCBI WGS metagenome assembly RRZU01 (sample SAMN10456909, study PRJNA506462) | wastewater metagenome | isolation source: wastewater sludge | place: USA: Moscow, Idaho | reverse complement strand
TAATTCTCCCTCACCTAAAATAATAAGATTTAGTTTTTGATGACTTTCTTTTACTATCTTGAAAGCCTTAATTAATGTTTGAAAATCTTTTTGCGGTGTATATCTGCCAATAGCTAAAATATAATCATTTTCTATCACAAAGCTATCATCAATAATTTCATCTACTTTATTGTATATTTCATCATCAACGATAGGATTTGGAATATATAGAATTTTTTGTTTATCAAAATTAAATATATCAAGAATATTTATTTTAGTTTCTTCAGTCAAAGTTATTATATTATCAGCATTTTTATATATCTTTTTCCATAAGTAAATTCTCATATTTGCTTCCACTTTTTTCCATATTGGATACTTTTCATAAACCTCTTTTGAAGCCAAAAAACTAGGTAACCCTTGAATACTTACTATAATTTTAGGTTTATATTTTGAAAAATATCTAGCTATTAAAGGAGTGATACCTTGTAGATATCCAAATACTACTTCAGGTTTTTCATTATTAAAATATTTGATTAACTTAGGAATAGAATAAAACATCATAAGAAGCATTGTGAACCTAGAAAATATTCCATATTTAGGTAAGTTTTTAAAATATTTTTTTAAATTAAAATCTATAATATTTAATTTCGCATTCAAAATACTACTTTCATATCCTTCCCATTCACTATGTATTTTAAAAAGATTTATTTCTACTTTTTCATCAGAATATTTTTTAATGGATTCAGCACTATGTATTGTAGCTTTTATGGTACCAACATTACCAATATACGGTGTCCAAAAACATATCTTTTTCATTTCTTAATTACCTTTAAAAAACTTTGTACACTATTTTCATAGTTAAATCTATTTAGTCCATCAAATGCTTTTTGAATTAATTTTTTGGCTTTTTCTTTATCACTTAATACTGCTTTGATAGTTTTTGATAAGGCTTCCTCATCACCTACATCTACTAACAAAGCATTTTCTTGAAGTATTTCTTTAGGACCACTTTTACATTTTGTTGAAATAGCCATCGAATTTAAAAATAATGCTTCAATTAATACATTTGGTAATCCTTCATATTTTGAACTAAGAACAAACAATTCACAATCTTTTAAAAACTTATACGGATTAGAAACAAAACCATTTAAATAAATATGCTTTTCAATTTTTAATTTTGTAATCAATTCTTCAAGATTTTCTTTTTCTTGCCCTTCTCCTAATATAACCAATTTATAGTTTTTGAAATCTCCAAACCTATAAAATGCCCTTATAAGTGTTTCAAAATCTTTTTGTTTTGATAGGCGACCAATTCCTAAAATTGTTTTTCTATTGTCCTTAAGATACCACTCTTCAACTATCAATTCATTTTGTAAATTTAAAAGTCGTTCATTAATTGTTGGATTATACACGCACTCTACTGGCAATTCTAAGAAAGTTGATAAATCATCTGCTGTTTCTTTTGCATTTGCAATGATTTTATCTGCATATTTATATGTTAATTTAACTAAAAATGGCACTATAAAATTCTTAAATCCTCCATTGACTTTAAATTCATCTAAATGATTTCTCTCCGAATTTATAAAAAATACATTTTTTCTATATTTAACAAATTTAGAGATTATCATTGATATTACATTGACATAATATTGACAGCTTATAAAAATAATTTGTTCACTTTGAGATAATAAATTCAAATATTTAACTACATGAAAAATAGTTTTCGAAACTGGCATATCACCTAAAGACTTTAATTCTATTCCTAATTCATTAATTTCATTCATAAAATGATTAGTATATGACGTGGTTAAAAAGACAACTCTATAGCCATTTTCTATTAGCCCTTTTGCAAGTCCAAGATTTGTTCTTTCAACTCCTCCATCACTAAAGTATGGATGAAAAAAGATTACTTTTTTATTCATAACTTTTCACCAACTCTAAAATATCTTTTTTTACATTATCATATGAAAATCTATATAAATGCTCATAAGCTATTTTTTGTTTAGCTTTTGCATATTCGATATCAGTAAGATTTTTAATTATACTCTTTGACAATTGCTCAACATTCCCAACTTCTACCAAATCTCCACCTTCTCCATTTAGCAATATTTCACTAGGACCACTTAAACAATTTGTGGCTATTACGGGTGTATCAACAGCGATAGCTTCTATAAGTGAATTCGGAAGTCCCTCATACAAAGAACTTAAAACAAATAAATCACTATTTTTTACATAATTATGGGGATTACTTTTAAATCCTGCAAAATAGACTTTATTTACTATATTTAATTCTTCTACTAACTTTATAAGTTCATCTCTTTTTTCACCTTCCCCTATTATTATTAAATGTGCATCGACAGATTCTAAAACTACTTTAAAAGCTCTAATGATTAATTCAAGATTTTTTTGCTTTACAAGTCTTCCAACTGCTATAATCTTTTTAGATTTAATATCTAAAAAGATTTTGTCATTTATCGGCTCATTTGACATTTTAACTATTTTATTTGAAAATGATGGATTATATATAGTCTTCGTTTTTGCTTTTGTATTTATAGCTATTTGTTTTGATGTGATTTGAGAATTTGTAATAACTAAAGTAGCATATCTATAAATATAGTTTTTTAAAAAATTAGAAATCTTAGTCATCAAAGTTCCATCTACATTTACAATATTTGGATGATTTGAAACTCTTGCTATAACTTTTACTCCCATTAAATTACATAATAAAATTGACACAATGCTATTTTGAAAAGAGATTACCATCATATTTTTTTTGTTTTCTTGAAGATACCTATAATAACCAATAATAATATTTAATGAATCAATAACTCGTCGATGAACAAAAGGAATATTTAAAATTGGTTTTATCTTAACTCTATTAACTTTATCACTTATTAATTGTAGCTTTTTATCATTAGCCCTTGTATAAACAACATCAACTTTATAACCATTTTCTATTAATATTTTACTATAAAGTATCACATTATTTTCAACTCCACCTGTTTCAAATGATGGAATAAATAAAGATATTAGCTTATCTTTCATTTATTATATCTTCCATAAATTTTTTAATATTTTTCGCTCTTTGTTCCCATGTAAAATTTAGAACATCGTGTGAAGCTTTTTTTATTAGATTTGAAGTATCTACATCAATCGCATATTTTAGTTTTTCTACCAAATTATTTACATTATCTGGTTCAAATAGTATTGCGTTTTCTTTGTCTGTTAATATTTCTCTTAAAGATGGTAAATCACTAGCTACTATAACTCTTTTTGCTGCCATATATTCAAAAAGTTTAAGAGGAGAAGTATAAAAACTCATTTTATCTTTTGCAGAATTTGGAAGCACAAGTATATCTGCATCTTTTATATACTCTATTGCTTTTTCTCTTTGTAAAAAACCTGTAAAGGTTATATTGTTTATATTATTATATTTTACATATTTAGTAAGTAAATTAAAATCTTCTTCTGAACCACCAACTATAGTCAAGTGATATTTAGGAAGTAACTTCATAGCATCAACTAAAGTATATACTCCCTTCCATGCAAATAAATTACCTATATATAATATATTATTAGTCTTTATTTCTTTTGTTGGTATATTTTTATATTCTTTGATATTTACACCATCATGAGCAACTAAAATTTTATCTTTTTCAGTTCCATTTTCTATATATAGTTTTTTTAAATATTGATTTATAGTTATTATTCCATCAATACAATCTGTATATTTTATAAGTTTAAAATCGAACTTGTGTGACTCAAAAAAAATTTTTGTATTTTTAAAAAATCCAAATTTTTTTGCAAAATGATAAAATGGTAAAAAAGACTCATCTCTTGAAAATATAACTTCTGCTTTTTGTAAATATAAATACTTCAAAACAAAATAAACGAAACTATAACTATGTAACCTTCTATAAAAATTTTCACCAAGTTTATTTAGTATATGAAAATCAAATACTTTTATCTGCTTAAGTAAAAAATTATTCTTTGTATTATAAAAAATAAAAGGATCTATATCTTCAAAGCCTTTTTCAACTTTTCTATTTGGATATAAAAATTCTACATTCAGTCCAACTTCACTTAGTGTTGAACACACCTGAAAAGATTGATATGTATTTGCCTTGCTAGAGGGTATTCTTGTATTTGCTATATAATATAATCTACTTATCATTTAGATACTTTTTTAGACAAATATTCTGATAGCCTTACAGATAACGCAACAATTGTATATGTAGGATTTGCATTCCCACTTGTAGGGAAAACTGATCCACCAGTAATATATAAATTTTCTACATTGTGTACTTTTAGATTTTTATCAACAACAGAATTTTTTTTATCCTTGCCCATTCTCGTTGTACCTAAATGATGTGAAGAATCATACTTAATTGGCCAATCATCTAGATATTGTTCAAGATTTGATTTAACAATACCAAAATTCATTTGTTTCAAATTTGTTTGCAATATTTTATGTAGAGATATTACTGTTTCTTTATCAATATCACTAAAATTAGATATTACTTTTGCTATCGGATATCCAAAAAAATTTCTTTTTGTAGAAAGCTCTATTCTATTTTTAATACTTGGTGCCATTTCCATGATATTTCGTAATCTAATTCCTTTCAATTTAGGAGTTTTATTTTTCGATAATCTAAAAAATATGTATTCAAATACTATTTTTATATTTACAATTATTTTAAACAAGTTACCTAATAACTCTTTCATTGTTATACTCTGAATTGGAAGTACTTCATCATCCGTTTCTGAAAAATCTCTAAGAGAAACAACTTCATTTTTATTTTTAGTTTGAAATCTTTTGTAAAAGAATTTAAAAGTTTTGTTTAATCTAACAAAACTTTTCACACCCTCATTGTCCGTCCAGCTATAAAGTGGTTCAAATCTTATGTAGCTATTTAATATTTTTTCTTCTTTTTGTGTCTTTTCCTCTAATCTAAAAGCATTAAAACCTGCATAACCTTTAAACATAAAACCCCAAAATCTTGACAAATTTTGACTTTTATTATATACATCAATAATACCAAAATGGTCTTTTGGATGATTCATAAAATATTTACCTACTATGCCTTCTTCATTTCCTACTCCTTGCCTTATTTGAGTATTTGAATTAAGTAGTACTCTAGCATTTTCTATGGAATTTAATGCTAAAACAAATTCTTTTGCATCTCCAATTAAAAAACTAGATTTATTTTTATCAAAAACTTTAAAAGCCTTCACTTTAGTATGGTCATCTGTCATGATCACCTCTTCTAAAGTATGATTGATTAAAATATCAACTTTAAACTCTAGAAGTTTTTTAAATATTTTTTGAAAGTTTGGCTCAGGCTTTGATGCTAGAAAAAGCTTTGGAGTAAAATCTTTAATAACAAGATTTGATGTTTTTTGATTTAGTTCATCCATCCCACTTTGTTTAAAAAACTCAAAAGATGGAAACTCATAGCTCTCATCTACTTTTTTATAATATTGAATTAATTCTTTATAATCAAATGGCCATCCAGAGTCTACAATCCAATCCTTTGCTTCTAAATCAATTTTATCTAATGGTGCAATTAGCCCACCCCAAGTGTTAGTGTTACCTCCAACAACTCTTTCTCGCGAATTTTCTTTGATTGGCAAACCAGATTGTTCAATATTTTTCAAACTATCATTAAACTTATCAAAAATAAACTCACCACTCTCTATCAATAAAATTGAATAATCATGTTTACTTAGCTCATAAGCAAGAGATATCCCAGCTGTACCAGCACCAGCTATAATAAAGTCATAATTTTGACTTAGCTCAATATAGTTATTATATATCAACTTTCAACCTTGTTTTTATTATTTTAGCAGGTACTCCAGCTACAATAGAATATTTCGGTACATCTTTTGTTACAACACTTCCAGCAGCAATTACTGCTCCTTCTTCAACTTTTACTCCATCCAGTATTTTTACATCTGCACCAATCCAAACATCATTTTCTATTATAATTCCATAATATTTATTTCCTTGTAGACTAATTGGCTTATTAATATCTTCAAAATTATGATTAAAGGCTATAAACTTTGTTCCTGAAGCTATTCGAACATTATTTCCTATTTGAATACCCCCATAACCATAAAAATAACAAAAAGGATTTATTGTACAACCATCACCAATTTTAATATAACCACTTCTAGGAGCAAGTATTGCAAATCTTTTTACATGTGTATCTTTACCAATCTTTACAAAAGAATTATCATTCATACCAGAAACATCTATTATAGCCTTATGGTCAAATTTAGAATTTCTATCAGCTATTAGTACACCAATTAAAATATAAACTATTTTTTTTAGATAAGACAAAATGTCATTATATTTTATAATTAAAAAACGAAATATTTTTTTCATTTCTTATTTAAATGCTACAATTTGGATATTTGATGGCAACATAGAATCTATTTCATATTCTGACTTTTTATTCCCATTTCTTGTGTATTGTTTTTTTATCGTTTTATCAAAAAATGGTAAAATATTATATAGTAGTACCGTGACAGCTTTTGTAAAAATATTAGTTTCAACTTGAAATAAAATTCTTTGTAATAGTATCGCGATAGTCTCATAAGGTTGACAACTACCTGTTATCTTTTTTTCACCTTTCCATTCTCTAAATAATGTTTCAAGTCCAAAATGCGTAAACTGAAAAAAATTATCAGGACCTTCATGTATAGAAAAAACTGAGCTTGCTTGAAGAACCAACTTACCGCCTGGTTTTAATATTCTATTAAAATTATTAATCAGATTTTGTGGGTTTGGAACATGTTCTAAAAGTCCTGTGCAGATAATTGTGCTGTAAGATTCTGATTCTATATTTTTTAAATCCTCGTAGTATATATCTACATGCATATCAGCGGGGACTTCTTTTCTCTTTGTAACAGTATAAGCATTTGGAAAATGCTTAGCATAATCTATATCTTCTGAATGAACAACAAGAATTTTTTCTTTTGTAGCATGTGGCTCTAACAATTTATCAATATTTTTTGTACTGATTTTATTTTTTATATAAAACATAATTACTCCTTAGTATAGTATTTTTTAATTTCTTTAGAAACAACAAAGTGCATGTAACTTCTGTATATTAAAACAGATAATACCGCTCCCCACATTTTAAAAAATGGAATAAATAACAAAGCTGTTATTATCCGCATCAAAGATATTTTAATTTGTATATTACGATATGATATAGAATCTAGTTTTGACTGAATAAACTTAAACCGAATTGTACTATACACACTTATAGCAATTGTCACCATTAATACTTGTGACAAAAGAATACTTTCAATATATTTTTCTCCAAAAAAATATAATATTAACTTACCTAATATAAAATAAGCAACTATTAAAGTTAAAATGATAGTTACAGTAGAAAGCAATATCATAAACTTATGTGTTCTTCTATTTATAGTAGCTTCTTTGGCAAATTTTGGAACTAACACGACCATAAAACTTTGTATAAGACTTTTAATAGCCTCTGGAAATTTTTCTGCAATGGCATAAATTGCCAATGACTCAAAAGATAAAAATTTTAATATTAAAAACTTATCAAAATAATTTGCAACATCATTAAAAAGAGAATAAAAAGATATTTTTATTCCATATTGTGAAGATTCATTTTCTATATATTTGTTTTCAATTTTTGCTGTAATAAAATAAAAAACTATATTTATCAAAGATATTAACCCAAATGTTAAAAATAGTATTATTTCAATAGAGATATTTTGATACCTGCTCATCAAAAATAAAAATATCATTGATATAGTATTAGTTATGACTAGAATTACAGAAGTTAAAACAAAATTACCTTTTCCATTATAGAAAGAATTCCAACTTTTTAAGCCATAAGCAAAAGGAAATAAAATAGCTATAATAATAAAAAGCTTAAATAATAAATTATCATTGCCTATGTACTTAAAATATAATGCTATAACCACTAGCATTAAACTACCAATAAAACTATACCTGAAAGATGTTAATCTATTATTAATATATGTTCCGTAAAAACCTCTTGCAACAGACTGTGATGATGCAGAACTCAATCCAGGTAATGTAGTGAAAATCAATAGATTAACAACAAATATTATAAACTGATATTGTCCAAATAATTCTACTGATATATTTTTTGAAACTATAGAAGTTATTAATAGTAGTACCATCATATTTATAAAATTATTTATAGTATTAATAACTGAATTTTTAATCATTATACAAGCTTTTTATAAAAATAATTGGCTTTAAAAAGCCATCAATACTTTGACAATTAAATCTTTTAGCCTCATTGTAATACCCAAGACCATCCTCTCTTTTTTCTGTTTGAATTAAAAAAGGATCGGTAATTTGTATTTCTCCACCTTTACCTAGTTTTATACTTTGTAAAATATCAAACATATTTGGTGTATATTCGCTTGCTAATTTTGACAAAGCTTCATTTAAATATAGTTTCTTCATAATGCCACCACTTTTAAACACCTCTTCTTCTGTCTCTTTGCTTGATATCTCAACATATTTATTCATTTCTTGTATAGTAATTCTTTTATATCTACAATAAAACATCTATATTCCCTATACAACTTTATCATCTGCAAGAATAACTGTAAATAATTCCTGTTTTATGAGTACTTGACTAGAAAGTACTGAATGACTCAAACCTTTCATCTCTATTTGCCTAATACATAAAAAATTGAATCTATTACCTACAACTTCTCTTATATTTGTGAAATGATATTCTTTAATCTGATGCCAAAGACCATAAGTTACATCAAAATGATTTTCTATAAGTCTTTTCTCAAGACATATAAATATAGACATATTACGTATAAGATTCTTCCGCATTATATTGAATCAATACCTTAGTTAAAACTGATAAGATCTCTTTCGAAGATACTTTAGCAGCATGAAAAAACTTTATAGCATAATCTAAAACTAGGAACAAACTCTTTTTAATCATTTTTTTGTACTACCATAAAATTTTTTGAACCAATCAACAAAGTGCCTTATTCCTTCTTTTAAATTTGTCTCTGGTTTATACCCAAAATCTTTCATCAAATCTTTTACATCTGCATACGTACTCTCTACATCTCCATCTTGCATTGGCATAAAATCCTTTTTTGCATTAATACCTATTGCTTCTTCTAACGTCTCTATAAAATCTAATAATTGCACTGGAGAGTTATTCCCTATATTATAGATTCTATATGGTGCGCTTGATATATCTGGGCTTGGGTTATTTGGGTCATAATTATTACTTATTTTTGCTGGATTATCGATTATTTTTATTATACCATCTACAATATCATCTACATAAGTGAAATCTCTACTCATATTTCCATGGTTAAACACTTTTATTGTTCTATCATTCAAGATTGCATCTGCGAAAAGCATTGGTGCCATATCTGGTCTTCCATATGGTCCATAAACTGTAAAAAATCTAAGACCCGTAGTTGAGATATTATATAAATGAGAGTATGTATGAGCCATCATTTCATTTGATTTTTTTGTAGCTGCATATAAAGATACTGGGTGATCTGTATGATCACTTGTTTTAAATGGTTGAGATTTATTTAATCCATATACAGACGAGCTAGAAGCGTAAGAGAGGTTTTTTACATTATAGTTTCTACAGGCTTCTAGGATATTCATAAAGCCTACTACATTTGATTGGATATAAGCATGGGGATTTTCTATAGAGTATCTCACCCCAGCTTGTGCTGCTAGGTTACACACTGCATCAAACTTTTGAGTTTCAAACAGTTCATTTATAGTTTGTGTATTTTCAAGATTTGTTTTTACAAATTTATGATTTGGGAAAGTTTTTGAAGATATTAGTTTATTTTCTTCCAATTCATTTAATCTTGCGTATTTAAGGTTTACATCATAGTAATCATTTATATTATCTAATCCTATTACTGTATCACCTCTTTGCAGAAGTTTTTGTGCAAGGTGAAATCCTATAAATCCTGCTGTTCCTGTTACTAATATTTTCATATAATCATATTTCCTAAAATTTAACTATCACTATTAAAGATATCTCTTGTATACACTTTATCTTTTACATCCATTATATTATCACTCAATCTATTTGCAACTATTACATCTGATATTTTTTTAAATTCTTCAAGATCTTTTATTACTTTTGAGTTAAAGAAATTATCTTCATGGCATGCTGGTTCAAATATTACTACTTCAATACCTTTTGCTTTTATTCTTTTCATTATACCTTGAATTGCGCTACTTCTGAAGTTATCACTTCCACTTTTCATTACAAGTCTATAGATTCCTACTATTTTTGGTTTTTTCTCTAGAATACTATCTGCTATAAAATCTTTTCTTGTAGAGTTTGATTTTACTATTGCATCTATTAGGTTACTTGGAACATCTGCGTAGTTTGCAAGAAGTTGTTTTGTATCTTTAGGTAAGCAGTATCCTCCATATCCGAAGCTTGGGTTATTATAATGATTTCCTATTCTTGGGTCTAATCCAACACCTTGTATTATTTGTTGGGTATTTAATCCATGTGTTTGTGCG
>RRZU010286165.1_pt1 | contig 10537 bp, 16 predicted proteins | sample 2165561 | NCBI WGS metagenome assembly RRZU01 (sample SAMN10456909, study PRJNA506462) | wastewater metagenome | isolation source: wastewater sludge | place: USA: Moscow, Idaho | reverse complement strand
TCGGCCGCCCACCCGGACTCCGATCCCCGAGAACCACGACAGCTCGACGAGCCTGATCGACGTTCGAGGTGTCCGGGATGGCCCGCGACAGCCATCTGGCTGGCGGGGGAGGGCTCGAACCTCCAACCTCCTGATCCAAAGGAGTCCACGCCTCTGCGCTGTGCTCACTCAGCGAACTACTGGATTCTCGGGATGGCCCGGCGAGCGTAAGTGGTCAAGTAAGGAGGTCAAGAGCGGGAGTCGACTCAAACCTTTCCGCTAGACGAAGCCACGCCGTCAGGCGACCTGTGGCGGGAGGCGCACCTGAGGCGCGGCTGGGACCTAACCTTCCGGGCGCACGCGGCGTGAGCCCACGCCCAATGGGGAGGCGAATGATGGCGGAATGGAAGAGAGCCAGGCTCATCCCTGTCTCTGGCATCGGATCCGAGCAGGAAGCTGAGGCGCGGGCGACGTCCGCGCTCTTGGCGGTTGTCGAGGCTGTACGCGATCTCTCGGTAGCGATGTTCTCGCCGCTCGGGGCCTCGCGGGCGAACAAGGCCGAGGTTCGCAGCTACACCGAGGTTCCGTTCAAAGTCGGCGCCGGGAAGACCGCTTCGCGACCCGACGGGCTCGTTCAGGTCACCTATGGCAAGTCGACGTGGACGGCGTTGATCGAGGTGAAGACCGGGACCGCAACTCTCGAGGCCGACCAACTCAACGCCTATTGGGAGATCGCCCGCGATCAGAACTTCGATTGCGTGGTGACCATCTCGAACGAGATCGCCGTATCGAAAGACACCCATCCGACCGAGGGCCTGAAGGTTCGCGCCAACTCAAAGGTCAAGATCCATCACTACTCATGGACGGCGCTCCTGTCTATGTGCGAGGTGATCAAGGAACACAACGGTGTGGAGGACCCTGATCAGGCATGGATCCTCGGCGAGCTCATCCGCTACCTCAAGCACCCCAGTTCTGGAGCTACGGCGTTCGACGACATGGGCCCCGAGTGGGTCGCTGTGCGTGACGGCGCACGGGATGACTCCCTTCGGCGCAACGACCCAGCAGTGAAAGATGTTGCTCAGCGGTGGGACCAACTGCTCCGCTACGCGGCTCTGCGACTGGAAGCCGACATCGGCCAGTCCGTGACGCAACAGCTTCCCTCCGCTCAGCGCGAGTTGCCCAAGCGGCTAGCTCACCTGATCGACCGGTTGACCTCCGCCGGCAGTCTGGACGGAGTCCTACGGATCCCCAACACGGCTGGAGACCTTGAACTCACGGCGGACCTACGCGCCCGTCGAGTAACAGCGGTGGTGAATGTCGCTGCCCCAGAGGACCGGGGCGGCCGTGCGAGATGCACCTGGCTGGCCAGCCAACTCGATGACGATGTCGATTCGCGGCTCGTCGTGGAGGCCTTCGCCAAGAACGCCAGGACCCCAACGGTCTGCACCCTAAAGCAGGTGCGCGAAGACAAGGACTGCCTGCTCGGGGATGACAAGCGCGACCCAGTGCGGTTCCGGCTCTCCCTCGCAAGGGAGATGGGCGCGTCCAGGAAGCTCGGCCGCAAGTCACCCGGCTTCATCGATTCAGTGATCGGTCTGATCACTGACTTCTACGGCACCGTCGTCCAAGACCTGACCCCATGGGCACCCAAGGCACCGAAGCTCACACGGTCCGCACCTTCGGCCGCACAAGGTGAAGTGGCCGCCAGCGATGCGCCGCCCGACCTTTCAACTCGGGCGGCGGCGGGCCTCAACCCCACCGGCGAGGACACCAGCGGTGAACCTGTCTCAGCCCCGTTCGCCGCCGACGCGCCCCCGGTGTTGGTCGCGCCCACGCAGACCGACCCGGCTTAGGGGGGGCAAAGGCCCGGCCGTGTCAATCGCCGGCCTCCCACCCGGGCGGTAGCGCGACCAGGCGCACGCCGGGCTCTGCCTCGGGCAAGGGCACCGTTGCCATGCAGCGGGGGCAGGCGAGGGCGAGGGGCCGGCCGTGGTCGTCTCTGAGTTGGGTCCATTCGTCGTGGTCGGTGGGGGTGCACTCCTCACCCGGGGAGGGTCTGCCGGGCGGGCCGTACTGCTGGGCCTCGGCCATCACTCGGCTACGGCGGGCGTTCTCGTCGAGGGCTCGTTGTCGGGCATCGTCGATCATCGTGCGAGTGTGGCCGGGGCCTCTGACAATTCGGTCCGGCGCGGTGGAGGTGAGAGCTACTACGGAGTTGCCGGGTATGTCGCAGTGACCGCCAGCTCGCGGTCGACGGTCAACACGCAGATGTCGGTAATGCCGCACGCGGCGGCGCCGCCGCCCCACCGCACCGCTATGTCGCTCAACGGGGGTGCCCCGGAACGGACTATGTCGACATGGATACGGACTCTGGTGCCGACCGGCAGCACGGTGGCGCAGTAGGACGTGCCGACATAGGCGGGCACGCATGGCACCTCGGCACCATCAAACCGCACCCTCATGTCGTGGGGGTCCCCATTTCCGTTGTCCACAGGCACAACCACCACACCGAAGACCCTGCCAATCCGTGCGCGCAGACTGGGCGAGAGGTCGCCACGTCTGATCGTCCCGTCCACGATGTTGATGCTGCTCACCGAGTTGTCAGGCAGGAAGGTGGTGGCGACGGCGTAGCCGCCGGTGAGCAGCGTCGTCGTGATGACCGACGACACGATGGCGACTCCCACCGTGGATGAGAGTCGGGCACCGATGGATTGCAGTCGCATAGAGGCGGTCTAACACGCTGCGCCGAGCACCGCTTGACTGGCACGCGCCGAGGTGCAGTCGGTGGTCGAGGCGGCGCAGGGGTCTACATGGTCGACGACACAGACGAGATGGCGCGGGCGGTCGTGGTGCTATCGCGCGTGCTGCGCTAGGAGCCCTCGATAGCGAACTGGCCCGGGCGGTTGTCGCTCGGGATGACCACGCGGTCGCCTTCCTCGAAACGCTTCGTGTCCTCCACGCCGTGCAGGCGGTACTGCACCTTGAGGTGCTTCGGCACCCCGCCGGACGGATCGAACTTGCCCAACTCATCGGTCTTGGCCCACATGTCGAGGTACCCATGATTCAGGCGTGCTCGCACGTGCTCGGTCACGTCCACACCGTTGTCGTTCTCGTCCGTGTACCTGGCGCTGAGAATCTCGACTCCCCCGAAGGGTTCATTCGGACCCCGACGGAAGAGGCGCCAGCGAGGTGCTCGACGTTCGGCGGCGCTGTCGCCTCGCCACGCGCGGGCGGCGACGATCGTGCGGGCGCTCCACTCCGATAGGCGGATGAGGGTCGGGTAGACGATCCAGCGAATCGCCACGATCAGCGCTGCTGCCAGGAGGCAGTAGAGGGCCGCCTTCTGCCCTGGGTGTAGCTCACCGGCCGCACCATCATTCAGATCGTTGCCGATCGTCCAGAGGACTGCCGACAGGGCAATCAACGTCGGTACCACCCACAAGATGGCCTTCTCGTCCCACCGCACGGCGGGCACGCTACGCGCCGACGGGCAAACGTGCTGAGTGGTGGCAGCGTGCCCTCGGCCGGGCAGGAGGGTCCCGGCCGAGGGCGGCGCCGTTCCCCGCGAGCGAAGCCCCACGCGGGCGCGACGACCGTGTGAGGTCCCGGGGAGGTCATGGTCACCACCGCCACCAGGCGAACGCGACGGAGGCGAGGGCGATGACCCCACCGACCGCGGCGAGCATGTCTGGCACGTAGGTGCGGAGCGTGATGATCAAGCTGCCACCTCGTCGGGGACGGGGCCGGCGTCGGCCAACGCCTTGCCGGTCAACTCCGCGGTGATGTGGTACTCAGGTGCGGGCTTGGCGGTGCTGGGGGGCTCGGGCACGTCGAGCACCTGGGCGAGCACCTGGGCGATGGGGTTGAGGAGGTGCTCGCTGGTGACGATGTCCCTGCCTCGGGGACGATCCACGACAAGGGGCTTCCCCCACGTGCGATCGCGCCCGGGCCAGTTGGGCCACGTCTCCGCCCACTCTCGCTTCCTGATGTCGTCCGCGACGGCGGTGCACTCGTCGCCGATGCCCTCGATCAGCGCCATGATCTTCTCGGCCCGCTTCACGGTGGCCGCCCGATGGGCGTCGATGAGTGCCGGACGGTGCTTGTCGATGACCTGGCGGAGTTCCTTCTCGCGCCGGCTGGCGATCAGCGAAAGCGCGTCGAGCTTGCGGGCGTGGTCAGCGGCCTCCCGGTGGTGCTGGTCCTCGTTCGGGGTCGCGTTGGTGTCCTCGCCCTGCTCGAGCTTGTCGGCCCGGGCCTCACGGTCGAGGCGCTGGGCGTCCTCCAGGTACATCGTCGTCCCGGACGTGGCGCGGGTGGCGTAGTAGGTGTCGCGGGCTTCCTTGTAGGCGGTCATCGCCTTGTTGACCGCCGGGACTGCGGTGGAGTCGGGGAGCGGGTGGGACGGGAACGCTTCGCTGATTCGCCACGGGCTGTTCGGGTTGGTGATGGCGTTCATTGGGTGATGCCCTCCTCTGGGCTGGTCGTTTCGGTGTGGGGGTCGTGGGGGTTGGCGCCGACCAAGCGGGTGATCTTGGCCTCGAGGTCGACGCGGTCGAGGGTGGTCGGCTGCGCGTTCAACAGGTCGTCCCACGACACGGACGCGGTGGGGCCGAGGGGCGCAATGGTCGAGTTGACGATGTGCTGCACGTTGAGCGCCGCCTCGAGCTCGTCGGCGGCGGCGATCGCCGTCACACGGGTGCGGTGGACGTGCTCGGCTGCCCATATCTGCCACTGCTGGGGGTAGGGCATCACGAGACACCGGTGACCACGGTGGAGGTGCCGGTGAGGCTGATAAACGGCCGCAGGTGATGGGGGATGCCCTCGCCCTTTGCCGCTGAGATCGCCCCGCGGAGCAAGGCGTCCCCGCTCGGGACGACCGGGGCGTAATGCGGGGTCGCGCCGCCACCTGGAAGGGGTCGAGGGGTCGGGGGCTCCTGGGCCTCAGCCTCGGTGGGCGGGGTGATGGCCCCCCGCTTGCCGGCAGCGCGCAGCATGGCGTCGACCTCGGCGGGGTTGTTGGTTCTGTTGGTCATGTGTGCTCCTTGGGTTGGGTGCTGCGGTACTCGGTCCAGGCGGCGAGGCGTTCGCCGGGGCTCATGGCCTCCCACTCGTCGCGTTCGGTCCAGTTCGGCGGCGGTGTGCTCGTGGCGATGGCAAACCACGGGGGGTCGGGGGTCATGGGTTCTCCTGTCATGAGGCGGGGTTCTTCCAGGCGTGGCCGTGGGTGGCGTCGTGTTCTCGCTGAAGGCGGCCGATGGTCGGACAATCGGGGTCGCAGTGGGCGATGGCCCGGTCATGGCGAGGACAGTGCTGGGTGCCGCCCCAGCCGATCCACTCCTCGTCGTCCGCCCACACCTTGCGACGCTCCTCGGGGGTCTTCTCGGCCCACCAGCGGCGCAAGCGATCGAGGCATGGCTCGACGGGGCCGGCGCAGAACACGGTGCGATGGTTGTGGGCGTAGCTCGGGCTCCCGCCCATCAACTGATCGCCCCAGCGGAGGACCCACAGCCACCGGGCAGCCCAGCCCGGAGGCAGCGCATCGAGGTCGACCTCGTCGTCGGGCTCGGCGGGGGGACGGCGACGTGCCATCACGAAGCCCGTGGGAGGCGCACGACGGCCGGGCGACCACCGCCACCCTTGATTTTCTTGGCGTCGTCCTCAGCGAGGGAAACCCCAAGCTGACGGAGATTGCGCCCCAAGCTGGCGTTGCAGCGGTCCATCACGCCGATTGCCGGATGGGCTTTTGCGCCCTGGGGTGACGTGACCACCACGCCTTCGGTGGCGATGATGGCGGCTGCGGCCTGGTGGGCCTCCCACGCGATGCACGCAGCTTCGAGCAACTGCACCTCGCCGGGGCCGATGATGTACGCCGTCGTGACCGCCTTCCAGAGGTCCCTTCCTGGGCCACGCGGCGGAAGGCTCGAAGGGGGCGACGGGTGCTTAGGTGCGGTCATGGCATCTCCTCGTGGTCGATAGGTCGAAAACTCTGCGAACGCTCTGAGTGGTAGCCGGTGCCCTCTCCGGTCACCCTGAGCGGTCGACCCGCGCGGTCCCTAGGCCGGGGGGTGGGGGTGCTCATGCCGCCACCCCCTCGTCGTTGACCAGCTCGGCACCGGGGAAGGCGTCGAGCAGCACATCGACCACGGCAGGTGGGACCGTTCCGGAAAAGTCATCTACGAGTGGTGAGGGTTCGTAAGAACCCTCAATGGAGGGGGTAGGGGGTGAGGTGGTCGCCACTTGTTCTGACATTTCCGGAACGGTCGGCCAGAGCTGTCGGCACCACTCGCTGAGTCTCCAGAGGTCGGCTTGGCCTTGTCCCTGTTGGGTGCGGTCCACGACGCCGTGGGCTTCGAGGTCTTCGAGGGTGCGTCGCACGGTGGTGGTGGGAAGCCCGAGCGCGGTCCCGACCGACGAGGTGGGGACCCAGGTTGTCTCGCCGGCGAGGTGGGCGAGCCCGGCCTGGCGGTTGGCGGGCATGGAGTCCAGAGCGCACCGCACCACGACGGGCCAGGCGTCGGCGGCGCCGATGGCCCGGACCCCGAGCAGCAGCCGCCCCAGTTGCTTGGCGAGGCGGGCGGGCATCTCGGGCGGGGGCACGTTGAGGATCTCCATGCTCCGGGGGTCCCGGTCGACAACGCTTCTGCACCGGACGGCCAGGGTGGCGAGGTCAGCCAGACGGTCAACCTCCTCGCCGGTGAGCACGCCGAGGTCCACCTCGAGGTGGTCGAGCAGCCCGCACACCGCGCCTTCGAGGTCGCGGCGCATCTGCTCCTCGTGCCCGTTGGCGGCCAGCGCCCGTCGTGCCTGTGCGCCGGCGTCCATCTCGGCCAGACGCAACATGACGTAGCGGTCCCCGAGGGCGGCGACCACGGCGTGATGGGAGTCGATGGTCGGGACGCAGCCGGCGACGAGCCCGCAATGCCCGGCCCAAGTCAGGGTGCGCCCGCCGTCGACGCCGACGGAGCGGTCGAAGCGACCGTCGTAAACGTCACGTAGAGCTTGAAGGAGCTCGGCGCGGGGGTCCCTCGGCATGGCGAGCACGGACCCGAAGTCCTTGTTCACCAGTACCCCGCGGTCCCCGATGACCCGCAGCAGCCCGCCGGTGGCGTCTGACGCCCTCTCCTTGGTCGACGTGCCCGACAACAGCGCCGCGGCGGTGAGCTTGCCGGACATGACCACCTCGGGCAGTTGTGCCAGCGGCGAGAGGATCTCGGTCTTGCCTGCCGACGGGGGCGCCACCAGCAGCAGCCAGACAGGGTCGCCGTCGGCCCGGTTGGCGACGACGGCGCCCAACGCGGCGTGCAGCGCGCCGAGGTCCACGTCGACCAGCCACTTGCGGTAGGTGGCGTCCACTTCTGCCAGGGTGCGCCGGTCGGCCTTGGGCCTCGGCGGGGGCGGCGCCGGCCGGTTGTCGATGCGGTGCAGCTCGGTGGTGGCGAGAGCGAGCATCTCGTCGGTGGTGTGGCCGCCGGCGAGGTAGTCGTCGGCGCCGATCTTGGCCCCAGCCTCCCCGGCGGGCAGGTAGATGTAGGCCACGTCGGCACCCCGGGACTTGAGGAACGCTCCGAGGCGCTCCATCGCACCGTGAACCTGAGGCTTCAACATGGCGTCGGAGTCGAACGCGACGTAGACCTGACGGCCGTTCAGCGCCACGTTCTCCCACGCGGCCAACGCGACCCGGCCGCCGTCGTCGTTGGTGCCCCGCCACGACCAGACCCCGAGCAGCGCCACGGCGTCGAGCCCGGCCGACACGATGGCATCAGCCTTGATGGGTCCCTCGGTGATGACCAGCGGCCGGGACGGGTCGCCCAGATGCTGCTGCACCCTCGGGGGCACGTCGAGCAGCATCTTCTGGCCGGCCCGCGTCTCGTACTTGGCGGCCTTGCCCTCGAGCATCCGGGGGTCGTCGGGGCGAACCTGGGCGCCGCACCGCTCGCCCGTCACGTCGTGCAGAGGGATCACCAGCGCAGGGGCACGACGCTGCACCGGCCCGAACCCTTCTCTCTCAAGTTGGGCTTTCGTGTCGGCCGACACGTAGCCGCGTTCGCGGGCCACCTCAGGGGTGATGCCCGAGGCATCGAGCTTGGCGGCGTGGTTGTCGAAGATGCCGATGCCGTAGTCGCTCATCGGTCCACCTCCTCGAGCTCGCCCCGCTCCACCGCGGCGTCAATCGCCGCGATGTAGGCGGGGTCCTGGTGGTCGACGGGAGGGTCGTTGGGGGCGGTGTCGGTCCAGCGGCGTGTAGTCTTTCGGTGAGCGTTGGCCCGTCCGGCCGCTTCTGCGCCACCCCTCCCACCGGGGTGGCGTTGCTCGTTCGGGGGGCTCATGAGGCCCGCCGATCCTGCTGCTGTTCGATGCCAGAGGCTGCTTCGAGCGCGGCGAGGGCGGCCTTGCCCTTGCGCCGCGCCACGGCCGACTTCAGCGCGAGGTTGGCGAAGTAGGCCTTCTTGTTCGCCTCGGCCATCCGCCGACGCTGCTCGGCGGTGAGCTCGTCATTGGGATCGTCGGGCTCGAAGCGAGCGAGGAGGGCATCTCTCGCCGGTTTCGTGCGTGCAGCGGGGTCGCGGGTGTTGCCCCACGACGTAAAGGCTGCCAGTCGGGCGCGTTGCGACCGCTCAGCAGGTGTGAGGTCCTCGGGCATGGCATCTCCCGCCGCTTCCCCGATGAGGGGCGGAGGGTCCGGGGAGTGCCGAAGAGCCCGGGTCCGGCCCGGTCCACGCTTCAGCGTGCAAACCGGGTGATTGGATTAGTAGAACAGTGTAGACGCTGTGCCCGCCGTTACCGGCGATGGCCCCCTCATTCCCCCACTCGGGTCAGAGGTCTGCGCCACCCTTTTCGGCGGCGCATTGTCCGCCGCCGATGATGATGTTGGCCCGACGCTGCTCGCCCACCACCACGAACGCCTTCAGCAACCGGTGGGCAGTGACCTGCGGGCGGGCTCCACAGTCGCGGTGGCAGGGGATCTCGTAGCGGACCTTGGCGGGTGCGCCCGGTTCCATCACCGTGGTGATGTCTCGGCGGGTCCCGGTTGGCGGGCGCTGCATTCCCACCGTGTTGCCCCTCACGGGACTGGCCTGGGGCAGGCCGTCGACCGCTACGGCAAAGACGTGACCCAGTCGCCGCCCACATCTGCCGCACAACATCGGCCTTCTGGTGGCCCGGTCGTCGTGTCCGCCGGCGGTGAGACGGTAGAGACGTATCCACCACTCGAGGACTTCGTCCACGTCGGCCCAGGTCGATCCCCTCTGTTGGAGGTGTGGCAGCGCGTGGGCGATCTCGGCGCGCGCCCGCTCCACCTCGGCCGAGGTGGGTTCGTGGGGGTTCACAGGCGATCCGCGGGGCCGTACTGGCGGTGAGACTCACGAGCACGATCAGCAGCAGTCCACGCGCCGTAGCGGTCGACCATCTGGCGGGCTTTCCACCCGGTCAATCGCATGAGATCTCCCTCTTGTCCGCCGGCCTGGAGGAACCGGGCCGCGAAGGAGTGCCTGAACTGGTGGGCGTGGAGGCCTTCTATCTTCGCTGCGGTCCCCCGCCGGGTGAGCATGAGCCGCACGGCGTCGGACTTCAGTGCGCCTTTAGTGCCCAACCAGAACGCATCGAGGTGGGCGTCAGGCCGGCGATCGCGCATCCGCTCGTAACGGTCCAACGCCTTCGCCGTCTTGTTGCCGAACGGCGCGACCCGATGGTGCCCACCTTTGCCGATCACCCGGATCACCTGGGCGTCGAAGTCGACGTCGTGGACGGTCATCCCGGTCAACTCGGATCGGCGGATGCCGGTGTCCAACAGGGTCAACACGATGGCGGTGTCGCGCCGGTCGTCGAAGTCGGCGCCGTCCATGACCTTGAGCAGTCGGTGGATCTCGTCGTCGGAGAGCACGGGCACGGGCACGTCGGGCACCTTCGGTGCGGTCATGTTCTCCAGCGGGCTCTTCTCGATCTCCCCTTCGGCCACGAGCCATCCGAAGTACCGCTTGAGAGCGACGAACCGGTTGCGAACCGTGGCGGGACTGCGGCTCTCCCCCAGGTCGGCCATCCACCCCCGAACCTGATCGCGGGTCACCTCAGTGGGGTCGGTCGAGTGCCCGTTGGCGGTCGACCACTCACCGAAGAGCTTCAGCACCTCGCGGTAGTTGATGATGGTGCGCTCGGCCCGGTTCGAGGCGCGGAGGTCCAAGAAGAACGACCGTTGCAGCCGGTCGGTCGACGTCCTGGCAGGGCTGTTATGCGGTGTCTGAGCGATGTTCTAACACTAGCAACTAGCGGATCACACGAGGGAAATGGCCTCTGACCTGGGGAAACACTGGTCTTTGCTGGCGGGGGAGGGCTCGAACCTCCAACCTCCTGATCCAAAGTCAGGCGTTCTGCCGGTTGAACTACCCGCCACGGGCGTCGGGAACGACGGTACCCGCTCGGACCGGGTGCACTCGCGCCGGTTCGCAAGGAGCACGTGCGACCGATACCCTGCTCGACGCCATGGGATCTCTCATCAAGAAGCGCCGCAAGCGCATGCGCAAGAAGAAGCACAAGAAGATGCTGAAGCGCACGCGCTTCCAGC
>RRZU012217621.1_pt1 | contig 10538 bp, 11 predicted proteins | sample 2165561 | NCBI WGS metagenome assembly RRZU01 (sample SAMN10456909, study PRJNA506462) | wastewater metagenome | isolation source: wastewater sludge | place: USA: Moscow, Idaho | reverse complement strand
AGGTTCGACTTTCGAGGTATTCGAGAGGGGTCGCAAAGTGCATGATGGTGCTCCGAATGAGGATCGCAACGAGGCCAGGCAAGCTTGTCCGCCACCGCCGTGGACGCCGTCACGTGCTTATGCAGAAATCAGGCAGAAATTCCGCTGCTGCGAACGCGAGGCTTGCGAGGTGACGCGACCTAGCCATTATTATGCTGCATTGCAGCACCGATTGGTATCGAGATCTGTCGAGGCGATACTCTAACGGTCATGGCGATTCCAGACACCCCCGATGATGAAAGCCATGACCGTTCCCTCACCCCCTACCCCTCTCCCACAAGCGGGCGAGGGGAGGTTCGTGAGTCGCTGACGCGACTTTCACATTAATTCAGGCTCGCTTCTGGCGCGCCGATGGAACAGGTTGTTGACGTGTATCAGCACGCTTCGCAGCCCAGGCGCTACGCTGCGAGGCGAAAGCTGTTTTGGCCACGGGAGACAGTGATGACCGATGAGTGTTTTGAAGCGGGGCAGCTGGACGACTTGCTGCTGCCGATCGTCGATCGCTACGGTGCTGATCCGGGCCTGCTCGTGCAGATTCTGCGCACGGCGCAGGAGACCTGGGGTTACCTGCCAGCGAAGGCGCTGACCGCGATCGCCAAAGCGCTGCGTCTGCCACGTGCGCGCGTCGAGGGCGTCGCCGGTTTTTATTCGTTTCTCCACCTGGCGCCGGTTGGGCGCTATCGCGTGCTGTTCTCGGACAACATTAGCGACCGCATGCTCGGCAGCGTCGAACTGATGGATCGCCTGTGCAACCGGCTGTGGCTCGAGCGCGGCAAGGTTTCCGAGGACGGGCTGGTCAGCGTCGATACCACCTCGTGCACGGGCATGTGCGACCAGGGGCCGGCGCTGCTGGTCAACGGCCGCGCGCTGACGCGCCTTTCGGCCGAGCGCATCGACCATATCAGCGAGTTGATTCGCGCGCAGCTACCGCTCGCGGACTGGCCAGGCGACTATTTTGTGGTCGAGGACAACATTCGCCGCCGCGATGCGCTGCTGACTGTGCAATGGCCGGCCGGACAGGCACTGCGGGCGGCGATCGCGCGCGGCGCCGAGGCGATGCTGGCGGAGATGCGCCTTGCCAACTTGCGGGGACGTGGCGGCGCCGGCTTCACCACCTACATCAAGTGGGAATCGGCGCGGCGGGCGACGGGCCGCGGCGAGCAGCCGACCCGCTACGTCGTCTGCAACGCCGACGAGGGCGAACCCGGCACCTTCAAGGATCGGGTATTGCTCAACCGCCATGCCGACCTGCTGTTCGATGGCATGAGCGTGGCGGCCTTCACGATCGGCGCGAGCAAGGGTCTGCTTTACCTGCGCGCTGAGTACGCCTACCTGCTGCCGGCGCTGCGCGAAAACATCGAGCTTCGCCGGCGGAACGGTCTGCTCGGGACAGCGCTTGGCGGGCAGCCCGGATTCGACTTCGACATCGACATTCACCTCGGCGCCGGCGCCTATGTCTGTGGCGAGGAAACGGCTTTGCTCGAGTCGCTTGAAGGCAAGCGCGGCGTACCGCGGATTCGACCGCCTTTCCCGGTCAGCGAAGGTTATCTCGGTCAGCCGACGGTGGTAAACAACGTCGAGACCTTGTGTAAAGCGGCGCTGATCGCGGTCCATGGCGGTGCCTGGTTCGCCGGTCTCGGGACAAAGCAATCGACCGGCACCAAGCTGCTGTCGGTCTCCGGCGACATCGAGACGCCGGGAGTCTACGAATATCCCTTCGGCGTTGCGGTGGCGCAGGTGCTCAACGATTGCGGTGCCGGGAACGCCCAGGCGGTGCAGATCAGCGGCCCTTCCGGAACTTGCCTGGCGATGCACGAGTTCTCGCGCCGCATTGCCTTCGAGGACGTGCCGACGGCTGGCGCCTTCATGGTCTTCGGCGCGCATCGCGACATGTTCGAGGTGGCACGCAATTTCGCCCATTTCTTTGCGCACGAAAGTTGTGGCTTCTGTACCCCCTGTCGGGTGGGCACTTCCCTGGTTGCCAACTGCATGGACAAGATCGCCAACGGGCATGGCTCGCAGTACGAGATCAACGAGATCTTCAAGATTCATCGGCTGTTGCACGCAGCCAGCCATTGCGGACTCGGTCAGTCGGCCTGCAATCCTCTGTTCGACACCTTGCACAAGTTTCGCCCGGCCTACGAGCGACGCTTGCGTTCGCTCGACTTCGAGCCTGCCTTTGACCTCGACCAGGCGCTGGCCGCGGCCCGCCAGATGACCGGTCGCGACGACGCCGCGGCGCACTTTGGTTTCGCCGACCGGATGACCGGAGTCGAACCATGAAACAGCTCTTGCTTGATGGCCTGCCAGTGCCTTTCGACGATGGCCAGACGATCATGGAAGCGGCCACAGCCGCCGAAATCTTCATTCCGCACCTTTGCCATCACCCCGAGTTCACGCCGCAGGGTAGTTGCAAGCTATGCACGGTCAAGGCCAGTGGCCGTTACGTTTCTGCCTGCACGATGCCGGCGAAGGACGGCATGGAAGTCGAGAACAATTCGCCAGACCTCAACGACAAACGGCGGACCCTGTTGCAGATGCTCTTCGTCGAAGGCAATCACTTCTGCCCATCGTGCGAGAAGAGCGGCGACTGCATGCTGCAGGCGCTGGCCTATGAACTCGAAATGCTCAGCCCGCACTTTCAGCAGTTCTATCCCGACCGGCCGCTGGACGCCTCGCACCCGCAGGTACTGCTCGATTTCAACCGCTGCATTCTCTGCGAACTCTGTGTCCGCGCTAGTCGCGATGTCGACGGCAAGAGCGTCTTTGCGCTCTCCGGGCGCGGCATCCGCAAGCATCTGATCGTCAATGCCGAGTGCGGGCGGCTGTCCGACACCGACTTCGCGTTGACCGACAGGGCAGCGCAGGTATGCCCGGTCGGCGTGATCATCACCAAGCGCAAGGGTTTCGCGATCCCGATCGGCCAGCGCCGCTACGACCTGCAAGCGATCGGCATGCAGGTCGAGGTGCGGACTGCGCGCGTCGCAGGCGAGCAGGAGACATGAGATGAGCCAGCTCGCCGCGGGCAGGAAGCTGCGCCTCGCCACGACTTCGCTGGCCGGCTGCTTTGGTTGCCACACGTCTTTTCTGGACATCGATGAACGTCTGCTGGATCTGCTCGAGCGCGTCGACTTCGATCGCTCGCCGCTGACCGACATCAAGCACTGCGGCCCCTGCGACATCGGCCTGATCGAAGGCGGTATCTGCAACGCCGAGAATATTCATGTGCTGCGCGAGTTTCGCCGCAACTGCAAAGTGTTGATTGCCGTGGGCGCCTGTGCAATCAACGGCGGCCTGCCGGCGCAGCGTAACCACCTCAGCCTTGGACAGTGTCTGCAGGAAGTCTATCTGACCGGCCCCGGGATCGTCGGCGGGCAGGTGCCCAACGATCCCGAGTTGCCACTGCCGCTCGACAAGGTGCATCCGATTCATGAACTCGTCCGCATCGACTACTTCATCCCCGGCTGCCCGCCTTCGGGCGACGCCATCTGGAAGTTCCTGACCGATCTGTTCGATGGGCGGACACCGCGGCTCGGCCATCCCATGCTGCATTTCGATTAACGGTCATGGCGATTCGAGACACCCCCGATGATGAAAGCCATGACCGTTCCCTCACCCCCGACCCCTCTCCCTCAAGCGGGCGAGGGGAGGTTCGTGAGTCGCTGACGCGACTTTCACATTAAGGAAGGCGACCATGGAAAACGCGCCATGCGAACTTGAAACCGCGCCTGCCGACGCGGGAGGGCTGCGTCGCGTCGCCATCGACCCGGTCTCGCGCGTCGAAGGTCACGGCAAGGTGACCTTGCTGCTCGACGAGCACGACCAGGTACAGCAGGTGCGCCTGCATATCGTCGAATTCCGCGGCTTCGAGAAATTCATTCAGGGTCGCCCGTACTGGGAGGTGCCGGTGATGGTGCAGCGGCTGTGCGGTATTTGTCCGGTGTCACACCACCTGGCGGCGGCCAAGGCGCTCGACCGCGTGGTCGGTGCCGATCGCCTGACGCCGAGCGCCGAGAAGCTGCGCCGCTTGATGCATTACGGGCAGATCCTGCAATCGCACGCGCTGCATTTCTTCTATCTCTCATCACCCGATCTGCTATTCGGCTTTGACAGCGAAGCCGGCCGGCGCAACATCGTCGGCGTCGCGGCGGCGCATCCCGAAGTCGCCCGGCGGGGCGTGCTGCTGCGCAAGTTCGGCCAGGAGGTCATTCGCCTCACCGCCGGCAAGCGCGTGCATGGTACCGGCGCAGTTCCGGGCGGGGTCAATCGGGCGCTGGGCCGCGCCGACCGCGACGGTCTGCTTGCTGAAATTTGCCAGATCATCGCCTGGAGTCGCCAGGCCGTGCACCTCGTGAAGAGCCTGCACGCCGCCAATCCCGCTCTCTACGACGGTTTCGGCACGTTCCGCTCGAATCTCCTGTCACTGGTCGGGGCTGACGGGATGCTCGACTTCTACGATGGCCGCCTGCGCGCACGCGACGCCGACGGCGGCACCCTCGTCGACGGTTTCGATGTCAGGAACTATCAGGAACTGATCCACGAAGAAGTCAAACCCTGGAGTTACATGAAGTTCCCTTTCCTGGCCGCGCTCGGGCCGCAGGATGGCTGGTACAAGGTCGGACCGCTGGCGCGCGTGCAGAACTGTGATTCGATCCCGACGCCGCTGGCCGACGCCGAACGGCGTGAATTCATCGAGTATGGGCACGGCCAGCTGATCCATGCGCCGCTAGCCTATCACTGGGCGCGCATGCTCGAGATGCTGCACGCTGCCGAGACGATCAAGGATCTGCTGCACGATGACGACCTCTCGGGGACTGAACTCACGACCAGCGGTACACGCCACCACGAGGGCATCGGCGTCATCGAAGCGCCGCGCGGTACCCTGATCCACCACTACCGCGTCGATGACGACGACCTGGTGACGATGTGCAACCTGATCGTCTCGACGACGCACAACAACCAACCGATGAACGAGGCGATCCGGCGCGTCGCCCGGCGATACCTCAACGGGCGCCAGCTCAGTGAAGGCCTGCTGAACCATATTGAGGTAGCGATCCGCGCTTTCGACCCCTGCCTTTCCTGCGCCACGCACGCACTCGGCAAGATGCCGCTGCAGCTTGAATTACTGGATGTGGCGGGACAAGTGGTCGACCGTTTGGCGTCCACCGCCTGAAAACCAGGCTGTACCGTCCGTGTCGCTCGCGCCAGTCGTGGTTCTCGCCTGCGGCAATCCCAGCCGCGGCGATGACGCGCTCGCACCCTTGCTCATCGAGCGCTTGCAGAACTGGCTGGATCAGGAGGGGCTGGCCGACGGCTGCGAGCTGATCACTGACTTCCAGTGGCAGGTCGAGCACGCGCTCGACCTTGTCGGGCGACGCCTGGCGCTGTTCATCGACGCCGGGCAGGACACACCGGCGCCCTTCATTTTCCGTCACGTATGGCCGCTTGAGCTGGCGACTCCCAGCACCCACGCGTGGTCACCGGAATCGGTGCTCGCAGTTCTGCCGCGCATCGGCGAGCTAGTGTCGCCGCCGGCTTTTCTACTCTGTGTCGCCGGCGAGCGCTTCGAACTCGGCGAGGGAGTGAGTGCCGTCGCGATCGGCCATGCCGATCGCGCCTTCGAGTTGCTGCAAGACCTCTGTCGGGTGCCCGCCCTTGAGGCCTGGTCGGCACGCGTAAGCGGGGCAGGTAGCGCCAGGATCCCGATTATTGATCACCAGAGGATCGAAGATCGTACGATGCCTTGATGGAGCCTCTTGCCAGTCAACTCGCAGCCGGTAATTTCCCGGGGATGGGCACAGCGCTTGCATAGAGCCTGTCCAGCCGCTGCCGCAGTCTACTCCCCTGCCGGCTGGCCAGCTGGCGTGCCGGCGGATTGCAAGATGCACGGCTGTTCTGGAGACAGCGTCCAGGGCTATATTGAGTCTCCGGGAGATGGCATTCATCCTTGAACCGCCGGTATCTACGGATGATGATGCCTACATGCTTTGCGGAACAGCGGCCGTTGCCTCCTGTCCGCACCAGCTACACGTTCGCGGGGCAGCTGTATGTGGAAGTCAATTGTTGCCATCTCCGTTGGTGCTGCCTTCGGCGCACTTCTGCGCTGGCAACTCGGGATCAGGCTCAACGCCTTCTTTCCGACGATCCCACCCGGCACGCTGGTGGCCAATCTGGTTGGTGCGTATGTGATCGGTCTGGCGATTGCCTTCTTCACCTCGTTCTCGGCGATCGCTCCGGAATGGCGTTTGTTGGTGATCACCGGCTTCTGTGGCGGGCTAACGACTTTTTCGACTTTTTCCGCCGAACTGATGACCGTATTGGAAGAGGGTCGGCTTTCCTGGGCTCTCGCTATGGTCGTGGCACACGTCGTGGGCTCGGTTCTGATGACTTTTGCCGGTGTCGCCACGATGTACTGGGCGAGGAGTTCGACCTGATGCCGCTGCCCGCCGCGGGCGCCATCCACCTTGCCGGCATGGCGCAAGAACGAACGAGGAGACCAGCATGGAAGGCTCATTCCTGCGATTCTACGTAAGCGAGATGCAGAGGCAGCATGGTCTGCTGCTCTGGGAGTGGTTGCTCGAGCAGGGCAATCGACTCGGCATTCGGGGTGGCTCGGCGTTCCGTTCGATCGGCGGTTTCGGGCGACGGCATGCCCTGCACGAAGATCGTTTCTTTGAACTGGCGGGAAGCGGCGGCATCGAGGTCGAGTTCGTCGTGACCGAGGCCGAAGGGCAAAGCCTGCTCGATCTGATTCAACAGGAAAAGATCCGGATCTTTTACACTCGCATCCCGGCCCACTTCGGCATCATCAATCCCGACGCCAAAGACCTGGCCGGCGCGATGACCGACGGCTGACCAGCAAACGGCTGCGCCGCAGTTGGCGAGGGAACTCCGCCGCCTCAGCGGACGGCGCCTTGACGCTGCAAGATCTCGCGCTGCAGCCGATAGGCCGACCGGAAAATCGTCCAGTCGGCGTCGCTCCAGCCGCTGGTGTGGCGCATCAGCTGATCGAGGTCACGTCGGCTCACACGCTCACGGCTGATGCCCTTGCGTAGTTTTTCGAGATCGATGAAGCGCACATCGCTTTCCTGATACGAGCGGTTGCTGGCCGGGCTGCGGCTGACGAATACATGCTTGCCGTACAGGCAGCTGTGCTGCAGGCAATGATGGTGAAGGCGCGCGCAAGCCTGCGCAGTGGCCGCTATCAGTGACTGGCGTTGCGGCTGCTCGCTCTGCGCAGCGGCGTCATTCCAATCGTCCAGGCTGAGGTGACTGTCCAGCGCACGCGTCACCAGAATTGCACGCCAGCGGCCGACCTCGAGGCGGTCTCCGTAATAGAGCGCGTCGACCGCGCCTACCTGATGCTGCCGCAGGCGCAGGATATTCAGGTACTCTCGATAGAAGGTCGGGATCCCGCGAAAAGGGTGGCGCAGCGTCCGGCAGAGGTGGTTTTCCTGTCGCTTCAGAAAAATGGCGCTGCCATCATCGAGCCGATAGCGGCTGACGCCGCTCCAGCCGCCGCGCCTTTCGTTGGGAGCTTCGTGCCAGTCGGTGCTGAGCGCCCACAGCGCTTCGAAGTCAGCCAGCCCGCTTGTCCCCAGTTGCTGGCGTGCCGCCGCATCGGGGAAAAGATCGCGCGGTTTCACTGGTTGTCGTGCCGTAGCCGTCGTGCTGCGCGCAGCTTAGACGGCTTTCCTGCGCAGCACATAGGTTCGCCACATGAACAGGCGTGGCAGGAAATCCAGGTGTCCGACGATGGCGAAGCCGGCATTCCGACATTCCTGCTCGAACTGCGCGCGCGGCACGATGAAACGGTTGTCGCTGCTCTCCCCCTTTTGCCGGCGCTTCTGTTCCAGCTTGCGCCGGCGCCACGCCTTGTAGTTGCCATCGACCCACAGCGACAGCACTACGGTATCGCGAGTCACGCGACGAAATTCCTTGAGCATGGCGATGCGGTTGGCGGATTCACCAATGTGATGCATCAGGCGAATCGAGAAGACGCAATCGACGCTGTTGTCCGGCAGCGTGATCTCGAAGGCCGAACATTGGAGCAGGCGGAAGCGTTTGACCACGGCTGGGTCGCGAACCTTGCTCGCGACTTCGAGCATGGCTGCACTGTAATCGGCAGCCAGCAACTCGCGTTTTGGATCCTGTGCGAGCAACGACCAGAAGCGACCTGTGCCGCATGGCAGATCGAGTACCGACGCCGGATTGCCGGCAAGTGCCAGGGCGCGTGCCGCCATGCGGTGCTCCATGCGGTCGGAGAGCTTCTTCTCGTTGTGTTTCTGGAAGTACTCCTGCGAATGGGAGTCGGTATACTTGTCCGAAAAGGAGAGGTGGATAGCCGGTTTCTGCGCGTCGCTCATGTCGGTGCTCGGGTTGGGTGCCGTGCTCGGGCAGGCATTCGATAGGGCGGCAAGCATAGCACAGAGCTGACCGGGCGGTACCCGGAACGGCAAACGGTTGGGGTTAGAGAGTCTCACGGTCGGTAGTTCAGGGTATTATATGTAGCACTTCGGGCTAGGTGCCGCGCGCCGAGAAGTCATGATGAGGATCGAATGAGCAGATGAACCAAGTCAGCCCTGATCAACAACCGGAACGTTACCGCTTGCTGACGAGTGCCGAGAAATATAACGCCAAGATTACCAACCCGAAAGGCACACGCCGCTTTTCTCATTGGCTGGAAGCTCGCGCACTCCAGCGTGCCCTGACTCACGTGAATGGTAGCAGTGTGCTGGACTGTCCTTGCGGAACGGGCCGCATCGACAGCTTGCTGCGCAGCAAGTTTCGCAAGGTAGTCGGTCTCGACAGTTCAGAGGCCATGCTCAAAGTGTATCGCGAGGGGCACCCGGAACGGGCCGCCCAGCAAGGGGACGCTTTTGCTTTGCCATTTGCCGATGGTGAGTTCGACTGGGTCGTGTCACATCGGCTGTTGCACCATTTCTCCAATGATGAAGATCGTGTTCGCCTCCTGAAAAGCTTGGCACGTGTCGCCACCAGCGGTGTGGTGGTGTATGCCTGGCTCGATACCCCGTTGAACAGCCGCCACCATTCGCGTCGGCAGACGCTGGCGCGTGATCATTTGTTGCCCCTGCTTAGCCGCGCCGGACTGACGTTGGAGAGGATCTATTTTGCGGCCTGGCCATTCCAGCCGAAGGCTGAAATAGTTTGCCGAAAAAAGTGAAGTCGGGGCGTTCTACGGCAGTACGGCAAACGGAGAGAGCAAGCCCGGCTGCCGCAAGAAGTCATTGGGCCGCTGGCATCACCGACATCGGGGAAGATAGTGGTGCGAGGTCGACAGCATTATTCCTGCTGTGACGCCGCACGGTTTCCGCGGTAAGCGCGCTCGCCAACACACACGACTCGCGTTCGACATGACGCCAAAAACTACTTACATCCCGGCCCGGAGAAGGGATATCGATCTTGGCAGACCGCTCCCTTATGTGGTCTATGACAGCGACGGGAATCTTCTGCTGCAGGCCGGTGATGTTCTGGCGGCGCAAGCGCAACTCGATGCCGTGCGGGGAAAAAACATACCGCGAGCAGCCTGCCGAGAGGATCGTTCCTCTGGACGAGATCAAACTGTCCATCGGCGATCCTTTTCAGATTCAGGCGCAGATCGAGCAAGCGGAAAGCCGGTACTACGTCAGGTTGATCGGTTATCTGAAAGGCAGAGGGGTTCTGGTGACGGTTCCCGAAGCCGATGGGCGGCTCTGTTTCGTGCGTGAAGGACAGGCTTTCGTCGTTCGTTTCTTTGCGGGCAGAAATGCCTATGCCTTTACCGCCAATGTCCTGAAATCATCCAACATCCCTTTTCCCCACCTGCATCTCAGTTATCCGTCGCAGGTGCGGGGCCTGGTGGTGCGCGCGGGCGAGAGAGTTGCGGCCAGAATCTCCGGCGTGAATAGGCGCAGGTTATTTTTCAGGGTCAGCAGTTCATACGTCTCCTGATCGTACCAGTTCGCCTGCCCCAACGGTCATGGCTTTGCGAGACACCCCGAACAATGAAAGCCCTGACCTTTTGCCTCCCTTGCAGGGCGCATTCCGGCTTGCACGCCGGAATCGTTCGTTGGGCACGGAGCATGGCTCCGTGAATTCCCCATCTCACCCCCCGACCCCTCCCGCGAGCCGATCAAACTCTATCGTCACCCCCCCGTCCGGTCACGCCCATCGCGCGCAACTGATGCTGTCACTGCTGAATTTGCCGACGCAACTCGTCGCCGTCGACCTAGCGGTCATCGCTTTCATCATCCGGGGTGGCTGCCAAGAGCCATGACGGTTGGGCAATGTCCTCATCGTCCTCGATTACCAGAACGTGTCGCTCCATCCGGTCTTCCTCCCGCTTGTCACACACGATTGCGCAGAGTTGTCCGGGACTGGTCGCCAGCATCTGCGATCCCGCCGAGAGAACACGCCCTTTTGGCTCCGACGACGACGCAAGCACCACGTCAGCGCGGCCAACTTTTTTTACCACCACATTGATCGATGTCAAAAGGAGT
>RRZU012030026.1_pt1 | contig 10538 bp, 10 predicted proteins | sample 2165561 | NCBI WGS metagenome assembly RRZU01 (sample SAMN10456909, study PRJNA506462) | wastewater metagenome | isolation source: wastewater sludge | place: USA: Moscow, Idaho | reverse complement strand
CGGCGCCTACTACACGGGCGCCGAGGTATACCAAAAGCTGGCACGCGAGCGTGGCTTCGACATCCAGATCGTCGAAACCGCCGGCGCAGTGCAGGCGCTGCAGCTGCTTGAGGAGGGAAAGGGTGATGTCGCCTTTGTGCAAGGGGGCATCGCCGCGGAAGCAGACCCCGAAAAGGTCAGTGCCTTGGCCTCGGTTGCGTACGAGCCGCTGTGGATCTTTTACCGCAAGGAGCTGGCCGGCGCGGTGCCCCTCGATGCCCTGGACCAACTCCGGGGCAAGCGTGTCGCGATTGGCGAAGCGGACAGCGGCACTAACCAGCTGGCCAAGCTGCTTCTGCAGGATACGGGTTTAGATGCCTCTAACGCAACGCTGTTGGAACTGCCTTCCGGCGACACCGCCGCTGCCCTTCAACGCGGCGAGATCGATGCCGCTCTTTTCGTAAGCAACGATGCCTCGCCAACAATCCGCACGCTGCTGCAGGATCCCAACCTGGATTTGATGAGCCTGCGCTATGCCAACGCGCTGGCGCGCCGCCACCGCTTTCTGAGTATCGTGGCGCTGCCGCGTGGCACCTATCGTATCGATCCCGATGTGCCTGCCCGCGACGTTGAGCTGCTGAGCACACGCGCAAACCTAATGGTGCGTGCAGACCTGCACTCTGACCTGATCCGTCTTCTCAGTCTTGCCGCCGTCCAAGTCCACGGTCCAGGTGATCTATTTGCACAGCCTGATGAGTTTCCCAACACCATCTATACAGACCTGCTGGTGAGTCGCGAAGCCAAAGCCTACATAGAACAGATCAAAAGCGGCGATTCTACGCTCGACCGCTACTTCCCCTTCTGGATCGCGGCCCTGGTGGACCGCTATATGCTGTTTGTCGTGCCGCTCCTACTCATCGTGTTACCTCTTCTTGGCCGCAGCCCACTGGTGTACCAGTGGTACATGCGCAGCAAGGTCACGCGTTGGTACAAGGTCGTCCACAAGATAGAGCTGCGCGTTCCCGTCATGCAGGTCCAGGAAATCGATGCGGCAATTGCCGAGCTGGAGGGGCTGGACGACAAGCTGGCGCGTGATTTGAGCGTGTCCGCCGGCTATATGTCCAATGCCTACGACCTGCGTACGCACATCCAGTACGTGGTCGGACAGCTGCAGAAGCAGCGCTCGCGACTTACTGCCGAGCGGCCGTTAGCCATTGCCGTGCCTGGTCCTACGGAGCCGCATCAAAACTGAGGTGCTAATAGTTCAAATTTACTCGTTTTGTAGCATGCCATTGTTGTAGTTGTTCTGGTATGCTGATGATTAGGGTGGATTCTCTTATGCTTGCTGATTTACATAACGGATAAGTCGTATGGCCTGGGTTGAACGCAACATAAAATGGATTCTGATTGGCCTGGGAGTCATCCTGCTGATCGGGATCGTCGCCCAGCTCGTCAACTCGACGCCGCCGAACAAGTTTACGTGGTTGGCAGGCCGCCAGGGCGGCGCGTACTACATGGCGGCAGAAGCCTTTCAGAAACAGGCGCGCACCCTGGGCTTCGACATTAATATCGTGGAGACAGCCGGCTCGGTAGAGGCACTGCAAAAGCTCGAAAACGGCGAGGGCGATGTCGCGTTCATCCAGGGCGGCGTGGCGGCGCAGGCCAATCCCGAGAAAGTCAGCACGCTGGCTACCGTGAGCTATGAACCGCTGTGGATCTTCTATCGTAAGGCCCTGGCACCTGGCGAACCACTCAGTTCATTTGAGCAGCTTGCAGGCAAGCGAATTGCCATTGGTGAACCCGACAGCGGCACAAATCAACTGGCTAAGGTCGTTTTGCAGGATGCCGGGATCACCAGTGCTGACGCTACCCTGTTGGAGATCCCGACTTCGGCGGCCGTAGCGGGGCTGCAAAACGGCGAGATTGATGCTGCCTTGCTTGTGAGCAGCTATCCTGCGGTCACAGTCCAGACGCTAGCCAACGATCCCAGCCTCGAACTGATGAGTTTGCGTTATGCTGATGCCCTGGCACGCCGCCATCGTTATCTGAGTGTTCTGACGCTGCCGCGCGGCACGTTTGACATCGTCGGCGATGTGCCGCGCGAGGATATCAAGCTGCTGTCCACGCGCGCCAATCTGATGGTGCGCCAAGGCTTTCACCCGGACCTGGTGCGCCTGCTCAGCATTGCGGCCGTAACGTACTTTTCGTCCGGCAGCTTCTTCGCCGAGCCCGACGAGTTCCCCAACACCGTCTACACCGATCTGCCCGTCAGCAGGGAAGCCAAGGCGTACCTGGAACAGGTCAAGAACGGCAACTCTCAGCTTGACCGGTACCTGCCCTTCTGGCTGGCGGCCGTGATCGACCGCTACCTCTTGTTCGTGGTCCCGCTGCTGTTGATTTTTGTGCCCTTGCTCGGCCGCAGTCCCTTAGCGTACCAGTGGTACATGCGCAACAAGGTCACATATTGGTACAAGGTCGTGCACAAGTTGGAACTGCGCGTCGAAAACATGCAGGCTCCCGAGATCGACGCCGCGATTGCCGAACTGGAGGGTCTTGACGACAAGCTGGCGCGTGAACTCAACGTGTCGACCGGCTACATGGCTGACGTCTATGACCTGCGGACGCACATTCAGTACGTGATCGGGCAGCTGCAGAAACGGCGCGATCTGCTTGCCGCCGCCACACCAGATACAGCACCTGAGACAGCGAAGACTGCCGAGGTAACAGAGCCGTTGGCCCCATTAGCACCCATGGAGGCAGCACCGGAAAACGGTGTCCCGGTTTAGGACATCACGTTCAGCAGGATGACCTGGGTTTCTTCCGGCAGGCCGGTCTTGGTGATCTTTACCATATCGACAGGATCCGGCACTGCGACGCCCAGTTCCTTGAGGAACTTCTCAACCGGCTCGAGCTGTTCGGCGATTGCGTCGGCCAGCCCCGCGTGCCGGTAGTGCATGGGGATCACCAGCTTCGGTTCAAACATGCCGACGATTTCCACGGCCCGTGTTGGGTCGAGCGTCTGCCCACCGCCGACCGGCACTATCAGAACATCGACCTCGCCGATATTGAGTTCCTCGATCTCTGATTGTGACGGCACCTCGCCGATATCGCCGAGGTGACCCACGGTCAGATCGCCAAACTCGAAGAAAAACGCCACGTTGCGCTCAGGCGTTTCACCCTTGGTCTTGCGGTGATAGGTCGCCAGCCCCGTGGTAAAGATGTTCTTGACTTCGTATTCGCCCGGCCCGCGCAGCACCTTGGGCTCGCCCGCCACGCGTTCAGCGGCGCTGTGACCGGGCCGCTCATGGCTGACGGTCACAATGTCGGCGCGCAACTTTGGCAGTGTCAGGCCTACTGCTTTATCGTAGGGATCACACACGAGCGTGGTGCCACTCTCGCGAATCCGAAAGCAGGAAAGGCCGAACCAAGTAATATCCATGATCGTTTTGCCCTCTTTTGGAACATTTGTTTGGCTGTACTATACCGCAAATGGCCAATCCTGCCAAAAAAGAGCCGTCTTTACCACCTGTAGCAGCACACAACTGCCGTGATCGGCAAGCTGCGCTAGCCGAAGGAACCATTGTATGCATTTTGATCTGAAAGATGTGGAAGTCGTAATCGACGTGGCGCGCCAGGCCGGCGAACTTGTGCGCCGTATGCAAGAAGCCGGGCTGCGCAACATCAAAAGCAAGACCAGTGCCGGCGATCTCGTGACCGAGGCGGATGTTGCCAGCGAGCGGCTGATCCGTGATGCCCTGGCCCAGCGCTATCCCAGCGTCGGCCTGTGGGGCGAAGAGTCCAACACGATGCCCGGCACCGAGTACTTCTGGCTGGTCGACCCCATCGACGGCACCACCAACTACGCCTTTGGGTTGGACTACAACGCCGTGAACATTGCCCTGCAGCATCGTGAGCAGACCCTGCTTGGCGTCACATATCAGATCCACACCGGCCGTGTCTACTACAGCCTGGCCGGCGCGGGCGCCATCCGGCGGGATGCCGGCGGGGCAGAGACGCCCCTGCTGGTCAACGACGTCGCCGAACTGCGCCGCGCCCTGGTCGCTACCGGTTTCCCTTATCACAGCGGTACATCCGTCGACAACAACACGGCCGAATTTGCCCGCATCACCACGTTGAGCGGCAGCGTGCGCTGTCTCGGCGCTGCCGCCCTGGACCTCGCGCATGTGGCCGGCGGCGCCCTGTCGGCCTTCTGGGAAGGCTGGCTGAACGCCTGGGACGCCGCTCCGGGCGTGCTGTTTGTCCGGGAGGCCGGTGGGCGCGTCACCGATTACGACGGCGCAGAGTGGACGATTGCGAGTGGCCCCCTCGTCTCGAGCAACGGACAGCCCGGCGTACACGATGCGCTGCTGGCTGCGATTCAAGTGGCGCGTGCCGGCCTGCCGGAATCAATGTTGCGGACGCGGTAGGCGGTCCTATGATAGTTGCAAGCGAATATGCACAGGTTGCTGTTCTCTACCCGGTGCTGGGGCAGCTGCCGACGCCGCTGCGCTCCGCGGTAGCGGACGACATGCGCCGCGTGGCCGCCCCCGCAGGACACGTCCTGTTCGATTTGGATTCGGCGTGCACCATGTTCCTGCTTCCATTTGCCGGGTCGATCCGCGTCATCAAGCCGGCGGTCACCGGCCGCGAAATTTTGCTCTACCGGCTGGAACCGGGTGACAGCTGCGTGCTGACCGCGAGCTGCCTGCTTGGGCATGCGACGTATTCTGCGCGCGGCGTGGTCGACAGCGATCTGGTTGGCTACACCATCTCGCAGGCGATGTTCCAGCGCCTGTTGGCCGAGTCGGCGCTGTTTCGCGAGTTTATCTTTCGTTACTTTGCCGAACGCGTCACCGACCTGATGCAGTTGGTCGAGGAGATCGCATTTGGCGGGATGGATCAGCGGCTTGCTAACTATCTACTGGAGCGCGGACCGCAGATCGAGACGACGCACCAGGTGATTGCGGACGAACTGGGCACAGTGCGCGAGGTTGTGAGCCGCCGGCTCAAGCAGCTGGAGGCGCGCAAACTCGTACGGCTTGAGCGTGGACAGATTGTGCTGCTCGACGCGCCCGGCCTGCGCCGCCTCGCCGGCCCGCTGCGTGACTCCAGTCACTGACACATTTTGGATCCCGGTATACGCTTGGAGGCAGCGAGGGCGATAGCCCGCAGCACCAAAATCAAGCGTATCAAATCGGGGAGAAGAAGATGTTTAAGACAAACGAAGCTGGATGGGATCGCATCGTGCGTATCGTCCTGGGCCTTGCGATGCTGGCTCTGGGCTGGGGCGGCTTTGTCGGCGGGACGCTGGGCGTGATCCTGCAGTGGCTCGGGTTTATCCCGTTGATTACCGGCTTGATCGGCTGGTGTCCGCTTTATTCGCTGTTCCATTTCGGCACAAAGACGGCGTAACAGATGGCAGTGCAGGCAGCCACAAATACTACAGCAACGACGGGGAAAGGGGCGCAGCCTCCCGCTGCGGCCCTTTCGTTCCAGGAGCGTTTGCAGCGTGCAGAACAGCCGTTGGTCATCGACGTGTGGGCGCCATGGTGTGGGCCTTGCCGCGCAATGGCGCCACACCTTGCCGCCATACGCAGCGAATACACCGGCCGCGTGGAGGTGTGGAAGATCAATGCCGACGAGCACCCTGACGTAGTACGCGACCTCAGAGTCTTCGGCATTCCCACCTTGGTGGTCTACAGTGGGGGCGTGGAAGTCGCCCGCCGCACGGGCGGCATGACTGCGGCCAGTATTCGTGGCCTGTTCGAGCGGGCATTATCACCGGCCCCGGAGCCCGGCTCCGCGCCGCCACACAGGGGGCCAACGGACTACGAACGCTGGCTGCGGATCGCAGTTGCGCTGGCCTTATTGATCCTTGCCGCGTTTACCGGCTGGCCGATCGTGCTCTTGCTTGCCGCTGCTGCCGTTTTCTTTAGCGCCATCCACGATCGGTGCCCCATCTGGCAAGCAATTAAAGCGCGAATTGGCTGGTAACTAGTAAAGCAAGCGTAAGCATTTCCAACGGCGCTCCTGGTGTATACTGCACCAAAAGCAATGATTGGCTTATCAACCAACCACGATGCCGTTGGAGGCGTTCATGAGTGACATTAAGTTTGGCACGGACGGCTGGCGCGGGCGCATTGGCGACGATTACACATATGCCAACGTACGCCGTGCCACCCAGGGATATGCAACCTATCTGCTCGCCATGGGCGACGATCGGCCGGTGATCGTCGGCCATGACCGCCGCTTCGCCGCAGAACATTTTGCCGCCGTCGCTTGCGAAGTGCTGGCAGGCAACGGCATCAAGGTCCTGCTGACCCCTGGGCCTACGCCAACTCCCGTTATTTCTTACAGCGTAAAGGCAAACAACGGGCTGGCTGCGCTCAATATCACCGCCAGCCACAACCCTCCTGAGGACTGCGGCTTCAAGGTCCGCGATGCCGGCGGCGGCGCCATTGGCCCCGCCGGCCTCAAGCAGATTGAGGCTGCCATCCCACCGGCCGGCGCCGACGTTGCGATCCGCCGCATCAAGTTTGAGGATGGCCTGGCCAGTGGGCAGATCGCTTATTTTGACCCCAAGCCGGCCTACCTGGCGCACCTGGCCGACCTCATCGACGTCACGCCCATTCGCGATGCCGGCTTGAAGGTTGTCGTCGACAACATGTGGGGCAACGGTGCCGGCTGGCTGACCGAAATCCTGGGCGGCGGGGCTACCGAGATCATCGAAGTGCACGCCGAACGCAATCCCATCTTCCCCGAAATGTCGCGCCCTGAACCGATTCCACCCAACGTCGATGCGGGGCTCGCGGCAGGTAAGCGCGTGGGCGCCAACTGCGTTTGCATCCTCGATGGAGACGCCGACCGCTGCGGCTTCGGCGATGAGAACGGCGAGTTTGTCGACCAGCTGCGCGTCTATGCCCTGCTGGCCTACTATTTCCTCGAGTTCCGAGGCGAGCGTGGCACAATCGTGAAAACGCTCAGCACCACCTCCATGCTGGACAAGCTTGGCAAAAAGTACGGCGTGCCGGTCGTCAATACGGGCGTGGGCTTTAAGTACGTCGCCCCGGCCATGGTGGAGCATGATGCCATGCTGGGCGGCGAAGAGAGCGGCGGCTATGCCTTCCGCCATCACGTGCCCGAACGCGACGGCATTCTGGCCAATCTCTACCTGCTCGACTTCATGGTGCGTACGGGCAAGAAACCCACTGAACTGCTGCAGATGCTTTTTGCGCAGGTCGGCGAGCACTTCTACGATCGCATCGACATCCGTCTCACCGATATGAGTTTGCGCAACGCCGCCAAGGCCGGGCTCGATTCGCTGAATATCGAAGGCTTGACGCTGGGCGGCCACGAGGTGACCGAACTCGTCACAACGGACGGCTACAAGTTTGTGATGGACGACGGTGGCTGGCTGCTGATACGTTTTTCCGGCACAGAGCCGCTGCTTCGTGTCTACACAGAAACGACCGACCAGGCTGCTGTACCCGGTATCCTGGCAGACGGGCGCAAGCTGGCGCTTGGTTGATGCCCTTCAGGTAAAGGCCGGCATGACGTCGGGCGGAAGAAGGATGCAGTAGGGGACAAGGTCCGACACATCTGTCGGACCTTGTCCCCTACTGCCCTCACGTTTCTTCACAGACCGTGACTCCTGCTATACTGTTGCGATCCCTGTTCTAACCTGGATCGCGCAAAGCGGGCGTAGTGAAATGCCCCCTACGTTTTTTGTGTTGCGTCTGTGATAAAATGAACAAGCAGGCGGTTGTAAGGTTTGCTTGCTTGATGCATAGGGTTTGTGTAGATTATGCCTAGTGCTGTGGCGCCGTTGTTTGACTCTCATTGCCACGTAGATCTCGCGCAGTTTGACGCGGATCGCACGGAAGTGCTGGCGCGCGCCCGTACCGCCGGCATCGGCGGTATTGTCGTCCCCGGCATTGATCTGCTGCAGAACCGTGGGGCCCTGGCGCTGGCAGAGGGGCTTCCGGATCTATTTGTTGCTGTAGGAGTACACCCCAACAGCGCCGACAGTTTTAACGGCGCGACAGTCCAGGAACTGCGGGACCTGGCTGCCCACCGCAAAGTTGTCGCCATTGGCGAAATTGGACTAGACTACTATTGGGACAAGGTCGCACCCGAACAGCAGCGCAGCGCATTTATCCAACAGCTTAGTCTTGCCGCAGAACTTGGCCTGCCTGTGATCATTCACAGCCGCGATGCCAACTCTGATGTGGCCGACGTGCTGCGCGCCTGGGTAGCCAGCGAAAAGTTTCGTGCATCTGCGCTAGCCGCGCGTCCCTATGCGGGCGTATTGCACGCCTTCTCCGGGGATCTGGCATTGGCAGAGGAAGCCTTCAGTTGGGGGTTTGTTTTGAGCCTGGGTGGACCGGTCACGTTCCGCAATGCGCATGCTCTGCACGCGCTGGTGCCCAAGCTGCGGCTCGATCGTTTGATGGTGGAGACGGATGCCCCGTATTTGACACCGCATCCCTGGCGCGGCCAACGCAACGAGCCTGCCTACGTGCCTGTTATTGTCGAGCAGTTAGCTCGATTGTATGGAGCGACGCCTGCCGAGGTGGCGGCGGCCACGACGGCGGTTGCTCTGCGTTTCTTTCAATTGGAGGACCGGTTCGGTGCTGATGTCACAGAGCGTAACGAAGTTGCCCGTGTCTGAGTGGGTGCATGAAGGGGCGCCCCCGGCAGCGCAGACAGGCGATGCCGCGGCGAATGGCATGGGAAACGAGGGTACAGCCGACGTTCGCCAGTTGTTTGCTCCTATCCGACCCGGTTTGAAGCAGGTAGAAGCGAAGCTCAAGGCGGTCGACTCGTCGCTGTTTGGCCCCTTGGCCAGTGCCTTTGTCAGCCTGATCGGCAGCGGCGGCAAACGACTGCGTCCTGCTTTAGCGCTGTTGTCGGCTGAAGTAGGGGCAACCTGGCAGGGGGGGCTTGATCATAGCCGCGTGATCGCGTTGGCCGCTTCGATCGAGATGCTGCACACGGCTACCCTCGTCCATGACGACGTAATTGACGGCGCGCTGCTGCGGCGCGGGGCACCAACGCTCAATGCTACTTGGAGCGGCGGTTCGACTGTGCTGGCCGGCAACTACATGTTTGGCGCAGCGGCCCGCTTTTCTGCCGAGACGCAGACCATGCGCGTGATCGACCTCTTCAGCGACACTTTGCGCATTATTGTCGACGGCGAGCTGCATCAGCTGCAGGATCGTTACAACTACGGCCAGGATAAGACGAATTACTACGATCGCATTTATGCCAAGACGGCCAGCCTCTTCTGTGCCGCAACCCAGGGCGCAGCCGTCCTGGCCCGCCTGCCCGAGGAGCGGGTGCAGGACCTGCATGACTATGGCTACAACCTTGGCATGGCCTTCCAGATTGTAGACGACATCCTGGACTTCACCGGCGATGATTCGACCTTAGGGAAGCCCGCCGGCAGCGATCTGCGCCAGGGTACGTTGACACTGCCGTTCTTCTATTTCGTGCAGCTGCAGTCCGATCCGCAGGCGTTGTTCACCCGCCTCCATGCTGCCCAACTCTATGCAGACCAGGGCGACACCGTGGTGGGGAACGCCGAAATCAACCGATTGGTAGGCGAGTTGCGCGCTAGCGGCGCCGTAGAAGCTGCCCGCAGTGAGGCGCGCGTGTTTTTGTCACGTGCGGTGCACAATCTTGCTGCGCTGCCAGACAATACCTATCGGCGGTCGCTGCAGGGGCTGTGCAACTTCGTTGTACAGCGCACGAACTAATCCGGAACACAGCCAGGCACGGTGGGCCGCATGCGCCCCTCGCTCGGCGCCCGAAGACTTGCCGATCACGAACGCTGTGCGCCGAGCCTGGGGCGGGTGGTGATGACAAAGCCCGGCACAAAGGTCGAGGATGCCCAATCCGGCAAACAGGCAGGCAGTAAACAAGCAGACACGAAACACCCCCCCGGCAAACAGCCTGAGGCAGGCAGTCAGGGCAAGCCCGCTGCCCCCACCAAGGCTGTGACCCCGGCCAAGGCCGTCGAAATCGTTACCAAGAGCAAGCCCAGCAGCAAGCCGACGCCGGCCGAGATTGCCAGCGCCGCGCGCGGCGGTGGGTCAAAGCAGGAAGCGGCAGCGCCACGTTTCGCATTTGCCGACGAAGTAGAGCCCAAAGCTAAGCCTGCAGCCAAAAAGCTCGATACCGTGGTCAGCGTAACCAAGAGCCAGGCCGAGCATTCAAAGGCCGATAAAGACGAGCCCGCCGCCAAGACCAAGCCCAAGAAGTAGGCAGGCTGTTAGTTTGTGCGCTGTACCACGAAGTTGCACAGCCCCTGCAGCGACCGCCGATAGGTATCGTCCGGCAGCGCAGCAAGATTGTGCACGGCACGTGACAAAAACACGCGCGCCTCGCTGCGGGCAGCTTCTACGGCGCCGCTAGCGCGCAACTCGCCTACCAAGCGGTTGATTTCGGCGTTCCACACCGCGGTGTCGCCCTGGTCTGCATAGAGTTGGGCAGCATGGAGGCGGGTGAACAACGCCTGCGGATCGGACTGCAGTTGCACGAAATAGAAGAACGGCAGT
>RRZU013359510.1_pt1 | contig 10540 bp, 11 predicted proteins | sample 2165561 | NCBI WGS metagenome assembly RRZU01 (sample SAMN10456909, study PRJNA506462) | wastewater metagenome | isolation source: wastewater sludge | place: USA: Moscow, Idaho | reverse complement strand
TTCAAGCAAATATAAATAATTTAAAGGCTAGAAAACTTAAGGATAAAGTACTAAAGTATGTATTTTTAATGTGTGTTCTTTTTTGTTTGCTATTTTTACTATTTTTAATAGGTGGTATATTAACAAAAGGACTAAAATGGTTGACTCCAAGATTTTTATCATCGATGCCTTCACGTATTCCTTCAAAAGCAGGATTTTTACCAGCTATAGCAGGAAGTTTACTTTTACTATTGACAATAGCAATTATAACTGTTCCGATTGGAGTTGGAACAGCGATATATCTAGAAGAATACTCAAATAAAAAAAGTAAAATATATAGCTTTTTAGAAATAAATATATCAAATTTAGCTGGAGTTCCAGCTATAGTATATGGGTTACTAGGATTAGCTATTTTTTCAAGAGTAGATTCTATTAGGGGAACAGTACTTTCTGGTGCGATAGTATTATCATTAATGATTTTACCTGTTATAATTGTTTCATCAAGAGAAGCAATAAAATCTGTTCCTAGTATACTAATTGAAGCAGCATATGGATTGGGGATGACAAAATTACAAATGATTAAAGCAGTTATATTACCATATGCAGCACCAGGGATTCTAACAGGCGTTATATTAGCATTGTCTAGAGCTGTAGGAGAATCAGCACCAATATTAGTAGTTGGGGCAGCAAGTATGGTAACAAAGTTGCCAAGGGGTATCTTATCTAGGTATACTGCAATGCCGATACAGATCTTTCAATGGTCCTCTTATCCAAAGCAAGAATTTCAAGATCTTGCAGCAGCAGGAATAATAGTATTATTAATATTTTTATTAACTGCAAATTCAATAGCAATAGTATTAAGGAATAAATATCAAAAAGAAAGAGGGTAGCCTCTTTTTTTTTTGCAATTTTATTTTATTGCTAAAAGAAATAATATTTGTTAGAATGTAGATAAAAAGAGTATGGAAGGTATTATTAAATGAGATTAATAGTAGGTCTTGGAAATTATGGACAAGAATATAAATTAACAAGACATAATGTTGGATTTATTTTTTTAGATGAATATTTTAAGCATAATAAGATAACAGATACAAGAAATAAGTTTAAATCTGAGTTTGTAGAGATAAATAGAAAAGGTGAGAAAATATTTTTTCAAAAACCATTAACTTATATGAATCTTAGTGGTGAAGCAATAAGTGAAGTTATAAGATTTTACAAGTTAGATCCTAAAACAGATTTATTTGTTATATATGATGATATGGATTTACAAATGGGAAAACTAAAAATCAAAAAAGATGGAAGTCCTGCAGGACATAATGGTATAAAATCAATAATACAGCATGTTGGATCTGAATTTTGTAGAGTGAAATATGGAATAGGTAAAGCAAGAAATAAAGAGGAGACAATAGGACATGTACTGGGTAAGTTTACAGAAGAAGAGAGAGAAATTCTTAAGGAAAGTAGAAGTACCATTTTTGAGTTAATAGATGATATAATAGAAGGTGTTGAAATATCTAAGCTTATGAATAAATACAATACAAAACAAAAATAATTGGAGGAAACATGAAGAAAGGTCTATTTGGATTACTAGTTTTAATTATGTTTTGGTCGTGTGGTGAAAAGAATAACAGTATTAATAATTCTAAAAATAAACTAAAAGGTGAAATTATAATTGATGGCTCATCTACCGTTGCTCCGATTAGTTCAGCAGTAGCAGAGGAATTTTTTAAAGAAAATAGAGGTGTAAATATTGCAATTGGGATATCTGGAACGGGTGGAGGATTTAAAAAATTTGCTGTTGGAGAAATTGATATTGCAAATGCATCAAGAAAAATAAAAGAAAAAGAAGCAAAAGAAGCAAAGAAACATGGTGTTGAATACATTGAACTAGAAGTGGCGTTAGATGGAATAGCTGTTGTAGTTAATAAAAAAAATGATTGGGTACAAGAATTAACGGATGAACAATTGAAGAAAATTTGGGAAAATGGATCTAAAATAATGAAGTGGAAAGATATAAATTCTGCTTGGCCATCAGAAGTAATAAAGTTATATGGTCCAGATCAAGATTCTGGGACATTTGATTATTTTGTTGAAGAAATTTTAGGAAAAGAAGGTCAAATTAGAATAGATTATTCCCCTTCTTCAGATGATAACCAATTAGTCCAAGGTGTAGAGGGAGACAAAGGATCTCTTGGATTTTTTGGATATGCATACTATATAGAGCAAAAAGAAAAATTAAATGCGATTGCGATAAATGGTGTTAAGCCAACAGATGAGACAGTTAAAACAGGAAAATATAAACCATTATCTAGACCATTATTTATCTATGTTAATAAGAAATCATTTAAAGAAAAGCCAGAACTTAGAGCATTTGTTGAGTATTATTTGAAAAATGCAAACAAAGCAGTAAAGTTAACTGGATATGTACCATTAAATGATTATACAAAGCAATTAAATATGATATATGAATTAAATAAATAAAATTTAATAGGAGGAAATATGCAAGCCATGATAACTGAATCAGCTAAATTAAGACGAAAAAAAATAATTCAAATTAAAGAAAATATAGTTAAAACAGCTTTGATTATTTTTGCAGGGATATCGGTATTGACGACAGTAGCTATAATATTAAGCTTATTCATTGAATCACTGCCTTTTTTTGAAAAATTGTCACGTGTATCTCAGCTATTTCAATATGGTACAGTTTGGGATCCGAGAAGTGAAAATTACCATATATTACCAATATTAGTTGGAACACTAATGATAGTTATTTTTTCATGTTTGTTTGCTATACCATTAGGCTTAGGAAGTGCAGTTTATTTAAGTGAATATGCAAAGCCAAAGGTTAGGAATACATTAAAGCCAATTCTTGAAATATTGGCTGGAATTCCTTCAGTTGTATATGGATTTTTTGCATTGTTATATATAACTCCATTTTTAAAAACAAATATATCTTGGCTATCTAAAGTATTTTTGTTTATAATTTTAGGAATATCAATATTTATATGTTATAAATCAATAAATAAAATATTTGAGGCACAAAAAATAAAGTTTAAAATTATTTATTCATCATTATTTTTATCATTTGGTTCAATTTCATTATATTTGATTATCAATTTTTTAAAGTTTTTTAGAGCAACAAGTCAATTACGAGTGGAAACATTTAATGTATTAAGTGCTTCATTTGCAGTAGGTATTATGATAACACCTTTAGTAGCATCAATCAGTGAAGATGCATTAAAGTCTGTGCCAAATAATCTAAGAGAGGCATCATTGGGACTAGGTGCAACAAAATTTGAAACTGTATGGAGTGTTACTGTTCCCGCAGCAATATCAGGAATTATATCTTCCTTCATATTAGCAATATCAAGAGCAATAGGAGAAACAATGATAGTATCAATGGCAGCAGGAGCAAAGCCAATTCTTAACTTTAATCCGTTAGGACAGATACAAACTATGACAGGATATATGATGAGTAAAAGCTTTGGAGAAGTAGTAGTAGGAAGTATAGAATATCAAACTGTATTTGTCGTTGGGTTAATATTATTCTTTATAACTTTATTTTTAAATATTGGTGCAAAAAAGATAGTCGATATTTTTAGGGAGGTGTACTAATGAAAGTAAAAGATATTAGAGTAAAAATACCAATAGATAATTTGAAAGCGAGAAAAATAAAAGACAAAATATTCAAATATATATTTCTTGCATGTATTGTATTTTGTTTGGCATTTTTAGCAATATTAATAATTGGGCTCTTATCAAAAGGGTTAAAATATCTTAATTTTAAATTTTTAGTATCATCACCATCACTTATTTCTGCTACTAATGCTGGATTTTATCCAGCAATACTTGGGAGTTTTTGGATATTGTTGCTAGTTGCTTTAATATCAGTACCAATAGGAGTAGGTTCAGCAATATATTTGGAACAATATTTAAATAAAAAGAGTAAATGGTACCATTTTTTAGAGGTTAATATTTCTAATCTTGCAGGTGTGCCAGCAATAGTTTATGGATTATTAGGACTTACATTATTTTCTAGAATACATGGATTAAGAGGAACAATATTAGCAGGTGGAGTCACTTTATCTCTTATGATTTTGCCAGTAATAATAGTTTCGTCAAGAGAATCAATAAAAGCAGTACCAAAAATATTGAAAGAAGCAGCTTATGGATTAGGCATGACAAAATGGCAAATGATAAAAGCAGTTATAATTCCTTATGCAGCTCCTGGAATGTTAACAGGTGTTATATTGGCATTATCAAGGGCATTAGGAGAATCTGCACCATTACTGGTTGTTGGGGCAGCTGCGATGGTAACTAAAGATCCATCAAGTATTTTTTCAAGATATACAGCTATGCCTATTCAAATATTTCAGTGGGCAACAAATCCCAAGCAAGAATTTCAAGATTTAGCTGCATCGGGTATAATAGTACTGTTATTATTTCTATTATCAGCAAACGCATTTGCCATAATATTAAGAAATAAATATCAAAAAGAAAGAGGATAATTAAAGAGAAGAATAGATATAAAAAAGGCGAATATTTCGCCTTTTTTAATTATTTTTATTTAGGAATTGATAATGTAAATGTACTGCCTACATCAATTGTACTTTCTATAGAGATTGTCCCATTATAGTTTTTCATAATTTCACTAACAATAGATAGACCTAATCCTGATCCAGCTATATTTATTGGTCTAGCATCATCGACTCTATAAAATCTGTTAAATATATTAACTTTTTCTATATCAGAGATACCTATTCCATTATCTTTTATTGCTATCAAGTAGTAATTGCTTGAATCAGAGAAATTTATATTTATTTCAGGATTTTTCTTGTTATATATTATTGCATTTTCGATAATATTTTTAAGTATTACTTTAACTTTATCTTTATCTATGTTTATTATAGTAGATTTTAAATTAGTAGAATCAATATTAAATAAAACATTTTTTGATTTTATTAAAAAATCCATTTCTAGAAAAATTTCGTTTAACAGACTATTTATATCCACAGAAGATTTATTTAATATCTTTGAACGTTCATATTTTGAATATTCAAGGAAGTCATGAATAAGAGCTTCGATTTTAGAAATATTAGAATAGATAATTTTAAAAAAACTACTCAAATCCAATTTATTATCACTAGATTCTTTTAGAGAATCTTCAATTGCAATTGAAAAACCTTTGATATTTGTAAGAGGTGTTTTTAGTTCATGTGAGATATCAGATATAAATCGTTTTTGGATTTTTTCAAATTGCTTAGATAAAGTTATATTTCTCAAATTAAATAATATAGAATTTTCTGATTTAATTTTATGAGATTCTAGAAAATAAAATGTATCATTTTCTGAAATATAAATTTCTTTTTTTATATTTTTTTCTGATGCAAGTATGGATTTAATCTCATTAGTAAGAGAGTTATATTTTATTGTATTATAGAATTTTTTGTTTTTGGCATCATAACTAATAGATTTAAAATGTTCATTTTGAAGTATTATCTCTTCATTTTTAATAGCAAATAATATTGAATCTATAGCAGATAGTGTTTCTTTTAATCTTTCTGATTCATTTACTAAGTTATTTTTATATTTATCACTTTTGCCCTTTATATTAAATATTTCATTGAAATAATCAATAGAAGAATCATTTTGATAAAAGTCAATATTTAATTTAAAAGAATTATTTAAAATTTTGAGTGTACCATTTTTTATAAAATCCAACTTATCCTGTTCTTTTTTTAAATAGTAATAAAATATTATATCAATAACTATTATTGCAAAAATGAAAAAAACAAGAAATTTTTGATTTATTCCAAAAATGAAATTGAATAGTATAATTAAGGATAATTCAATAGAAATTAAAAAAGTTAGTTGTTTTTTAATTGGTAACCAACTCCTTTGATAGTTTTTATGTAATTAAAAAGATTAGGTATTTTATCCCTTAACTTACCAACATAAACATCAACAGTTCGATCACCAAGAAAATAAATTTCTCCCCAAACATTATTTAATATTTTTTCTCTACTAAGTGCAATTCCTTTATTTAGTATTAAAAAAGCTAGTAGATTAAATTCTTTGTTAGATAATTCTATTTCACTTCCAGAAGAAATTGCAATATGTTGATCAATATACATAGTAATATCTTTGTATTCGAGTGTTGTTTCATTTTTAGAAAAAATATTAGTTTGATTTTTTAATGATAGTAATTTTTTTATGCGTAAAATTAGTTCTCTAGGATCAAATGGTTTTCTTAAATAATCATCACAACCAGCATTAAATCCTTCAACAATGTCATCAATTTCAGATTTTGCAGTAAGCATAAATATCAGAGGATTACCATAGAGGTAAGCGTTCGACTTAACTTGCTTAGATACATTAACTCCATCAATACCGGGAATCATTAAATCTAAAACAATTAATTCTGGCTTATTTTCTTGTATAATTTTAAGTGCTTTAAGACCATCTTGTGAAGTTAATATATTATATGTATTTTTTAATTCGTCATCTTTTTCTAGAAAAAATTGTATTAATGTTTTGATTTCTAAATCGTCTTCAACAATAAGGATAGCTTTATTTGTCATAATAAACTCCTAATCTTCAACAAAGCTGTGTCTTATGTCAACTCCATTGTAAATATATATAACAATTTCTGCTAAGTTTTTAATAGTATCCCCTATTCTTTCTAAATGTTGAGATATGAATAGTGCTTCTAAATTATCCAAGTTTCTCTCTTCAGTAGTAGCAGCTCTTAAAGATGCTTTTGTAGCTTCAATTACTCTTGATTTGAAAGCATTAACTTCTTCATCAAGAGTTAGTATTAAATATGCATAACTTAAATCTTCTTGATAATACGTTTTCAAGAAGAGATCAAACATATTTTCAACCTTAGCATGCATATCAATTAGATTTAAATCTCTATAAGCACCTATATTTTTAGAATGTTTTAAAACTTTTAAAATATTTAAAGTTAAGTCACTCATTCTTTCAAGCTGTGAACTAAATTTTATAACACCTATTAAAAATCTCAAATTAATCGCAAAAGGTTGAAAACGCGCTATGGTTTTAACAACTTCATCATCTATTTGTAGTTCAAAGTGATTTATTCTTTCTTCAATTGATTTCACTTCTCCATATAAAGAATTATCAAAAGTTCCTTTTTCCATAATTATACCAACAACATCAAGAGCTCTTTTACAGTCTTTTAATGTCTCAGATACTGTATCTTTGATATCATCTAATCTTTCATCCAAGTTTCTCATCATGTACCTCCAAAAAAAATATTAACTAAATTTACCATTTACATAATCCTCGGTTTTCTTATTAGATGGATTTGTAAATATTTTACTTGTACTATCAAATTCTTCAATAATTCCTTTGTAGAAGAATGCTGTTTTATCAGAAATTCTAGCAGCTTGTTGCATATTGTGAGTAACAATTACGATAGTATAGTTCTTTTCAAGCTCTCTTATTAAATCTTCAACTTTCAGTGTAGAAAGTGGATCAAGTGCAGAAGTTGGTTCATCCATTAGTATAACCTCTGGTTTAATTGCAATTGCTCTTGCTATACAAAGACGTTGTTGTTGTCCCCCAGATAATCCCATAGCAGACTTATGTAACTTATCCTTAACTTCATCCCATAATGCTACCGATTTTAGACTTGTTTCTACTAACTCCATTAGAACATTTTTATCTTTTTCACCATGTAATTTAGGAGCATAGACTATATTTTCATATATAGTTTTTGGAAATGGATTTGGTTTTTGAAAAACCATTCCAACTTTTTTTCTCAATTCAACAACATCATATTTTGGATCAAAAATACTTTGATTTGATATTAGAATATCACCTTCATATTTAGATGTTTCAATGAGATCATTCATTCTATTTATAGATCTTAAGAAAGTAGATTTACCACATCCAGATGGTCCAATAAGTGCTGTGACATTATTTTTTGGAATTTCAATATTTAAGTTATCAAGGGCCTTAAAGTCAGCATAATAAAAGTTAAAATTTTTAACTGTTATAGCAATATCTTTTTTCTCTACTTCTAAATTTTCAATATTTTCCATGTTTCCTCCTGAGATTTAATAAATCGTAAAACATTTTATAAGTGAATTTCCATGTATATTCTAGCATAAAACATTATAAAAAACAAAAGCGATTTTTCTATTGTTATTATAAAAGAAATATGTAAATGAAATATAAAGCAAATGTAAAAAAATTGTAAATAAAAAAACAATGAACAAAATATAAAAATAATGATATAATGGTTAAAAATATACATATATGGAGAAAAAATGAAGAAGTTTAAACTTACAAAAGAAACGCAACGAATGAAAATAAATGAATATTTAAAAGATATACAAAATTACTCTAGTAGAAGTATGAGGCAGATAAAAGTTTATCTAAATGGAAAAGAAGTTAAATTAACTAAAAAATTACCATCTAGTGGGTTTTTAAGAGTACTAGAAAAAGAAAAAGGAACAAATATAGAACCAATACAATTACCTCTAGATATAATATATGAAGATAATGATTTACTAATATTAAATAAACAGCCATTTATGTTGACCCATCCGACATTAAAAAAAGTTGATTCAACACTTGCAAATGGAATAGTTTATTATTTCAATAATAAATATGGAAAAGATTTAGTCCCTAGATTTTATAATAGATTAGATATGAATACATCAGGCTTAATTGTAGTTACAAAAACATCTTTTGCGCAGGCATATCTACAAAATCATTCTAAATTTGAAAAGAAATATTTAGCAATAGTTAATGGAATATTTGATGAAAAAGAAGTTATAGTTGAAAAACCAATATATAGAGATGGAGATAAATTAGAGAGAATAATAGATGAAAGGGGACAGGAGTCAAAGACAGTATTTAGATTGATAAAAAATTTTCCAGAAAAGAATGTTTCTCTTATAGAATGTGAACTATTTACAGGACGAACACATCAAATAAGAGTACATTTAAAGTCCGAAGGGCATACCATAGTAGGTGATGATTTATATGGAGATGGAAATAAGATAGAAGGAGTAGAAAGACAATTTCTTCATGCATATAAAATAAAATTTACACACCCTGTTAGTAATGAAGAGATGAGTTTTGAAATTCCTATGTATGATGACATGAGAATTTTTTTGGAGAAATATCAAGGATAGTATAGGAAATTAAAATAAATTTATAATTAGATAAAATTAATAATATTAATATTCAAAGGATGTAACCAGTGGGTACCATATATATAATAAGATTAGCTTTATTTAGATTATTATGTAGAAAAAATATTGGTAAAAAAACTTTGATTCAAAATATAATTTTAAAAATAAGGAGTTAAAAAAATGACAAGACGATTTTTCTTTTTTGCAACGAAAAAGGATTTATTAGAGATTTTAACAGAAATGGAAAAAACTACAAACGTTAAATATATAAAGTATGAAAGATATAATAAACCTGATTTCATAATACATAAATCAATTACAGAATTTGAAAATTTAGGAATAAGTAAATATGGAGAACAAAGAGATTCGATGTATTTAGTTATGGATTCAACTGAGACAATTGTTTCAGAAAAAAAACAATTTAGTACAGGTGAAATAGTATATCACGTTTATCCGGTTAATAATAAACATTCACTTATTTTCAGTCCGGGAGGATTTTATGGAAGTGAATTGTTAGTTCATGGAGAGATAGTAACAACGTATTATGAAGATAAAAAGACAGAAGAATTATATAAAACTTTTAAGAAAGCATTTTCTAAGAAATGTAAAAAGATACATAATTGGTATTTTGGGAAAGAAGCATTATCAGTGGCAAAAGATGTGAGATTAATAACGGTTGGTAAAAATCAGCCTAAATCAAATGATTTTATAATTGATTAAGGTTAGTTATAATATTATATAAGATGGATAAATATACATTGGATCAGTCATATATGTTTATAGTATGTTGTACTAGAAGTGAGTAAAAATAGTATTGGAATTAATACATGATAATATAATCAATCTATATATTAGAGATAAGAAAGAAGAAGAAATTAGTATGACAAGAAATATATTGAATAGGAATTTCATTTTTACATTTTTTTTGATAATGATAAATAAATTTTTATATTTTAAAGGAATTATTTTTGATATATATGGATTTCCAGTAGTAATATTTTTATGGAATTTTGGATATATAATATATTTTATTTACAATAATAAGGTAATTCTATTATTTTTATTTTTAGTTTTATTGATATCTATATATTTTTGGCTACAAATTATAATTAACAACTTTGATTCATTTATAAATTTGTCAATGAATGAATATTTATATTGTTAATTTTAATAGTTGCTCTCGAAGTAGTGCTCCCTATATCAATTATGATTTTTAAAATAAGGAATCAAACTAGTTGATTAGTTTAATATATTTCAATATATTCCAAAATTAGCTTAGATTATTAAAGAATAGTATTTGTGGAGGGGAAATGAACAAAATAAAGAAAAGAATAGTACATATATTATTTTATTTTATTCTAGTACATAATTTTTTCTATAATTTTTTAGGA
>RRZU013004944.1_pt1 | contig 10540 bp, 8 predicted proteins | sample 2165561 | NCBI WGS metagenome assembly RRZU01 (sample SAMN10456909, study PRJNA506462) | wastewater metagenome | isolation source: wastewater sludge | place: USA: Moscow, Idaho | reverse complement strand
TTCGCCATGCCGAAGGTGTAACAGAGGATGCTTTCACAGATCATGCTGTTCTTCACCGCATGAAGGCAGACCGCACGCTCGAAGTGTTATCAGTTGATATCACAGGAATCATGAAGGGTACTGTTGCCGACATACCATTGAAGAATGAGGATGTCCTTTTCATCCCAACTGAGTCAAATCGTACTTCAACCAGTTCTGTTACTATTCATGGTGAAATCCAGTTCCCTGGAACCTATCAGTATGCTGACAATGAAACGATAGAGGACTTTATCATGCAGGCTGGTGGACTAACCGATGCTGCTTCTACAGCAAAAGTAGATGTGTCTCGTCGCATCATGGACCCTGCAGCTACAACTTCATCAAGAGAGATAGCCAAGACATTTCGTTTCACGTTGAAAGATGGATTTGTCATTGATGGTAAGAAAGAATTTAAACTAGAACCTTATGATGAGGTCTATGTACGTCGTAGCCCTGGTTTCCAGATTCAGCGTAATGTGCGCATCGAGGGTGAGGTACTCTTCGCGGGTTCTTATACTCTCAATACTAAGAATATGCGACTCAGCGAACTTGTCAAAGCTGCTGGAGGTGCTACTCGTGATGCTTATGTTCGTGGCGCCCGCATAGAACGCCTTATGAATGATGATGAGCGTGCCCGTATGCAGAATGTATTGCGTATTGCCAATATGCAGAATGAGGATTCTAAGGATTCTATAAAGACAGCCAAATTGGATATCGGTGACACCTATTATGTTGGTATTCATTTGGATAAGGCACTAGCCAATCCAGGAAGCAATGATGATATTGTACTCCGTGAGGGTGATAAACTTGTTGTTCCTGAATATAATGGAACAGTCAAGGTTAGTGGTGATGTGATGTTCCCAAATACCATTGCCTATGCTAAAGATAAGCGATATAAGTATTACATCAATCAGGCTGGCGGCTATGGAATTCGTGCTAAGAAGAGCAAGGCATTTATTGTCTATCAGAATGGAACCGTCTGCGAGGTTGGTCACGGCAAGATTGAGCCAGGATGTGAGATTATTGTTCCTAGCAAGCCTAAGTCAAAGGGCAATGGTATAGCCAATGTCCTAGGAATAGGAACTAGTGTAGCTTCATTGGCAACCATGATAGCCACGATAAGTAATCTCGTAAAATAATATAGAAAGTAAAACTATTTTGTAATTTCTACATATAATGGATATGGAAATAGAAGATAATATATCAACTAATAAAAATGAGACTCCTGATACGAAAGTCTCAATTGAAGAAGAGTCTTCAATAGATTTTAAGGCTATATTTGCAGCTTTGTGGAAACACAAATTGCTTTATATGATAGTGCTTCCGTTATCAATAGCTCTTGGGGTAATATACGCCAAGTCCTTGCCACTATATTATACTTGTCAGGTAACTCTTGCTCCTGAGCTGGGTGGAGGTTCCTCTAGTTTAGGTTCACTAAGTTCGTTAGCCTCCTCAATGGGATATAAGGTAGGTGGCAGTAAGTCTGATGCAGACGCGATTACTCCTACACTTTATCCTGATTTAATGAATTCTGTTGATTTCAAAACGAGTCTTTTTAGTGTAAAAGTTCATCGTAAGGATAGCAGTAAGATAATGACATATTATGATTACTTGCTTTATTATCAAAAGACTCCTTGGTGGGCGAAGATCTTTAGTCCCAAAGACACGCTTTGCCACGAAAGTGTAAATCCATTCATGTTGACAAAGAAGCAGACAGCTATCGCCAAGATTATAAATACCAATGTAGTTTGTGATGTAGATCCAAAAACTGGAGTAATAACGATCAATGTAACCGATCAGGACCCTTTGATAGCTGCTACGATGGCAGACTCTGTTCAGTCACGTCTTCAGACTTTTATCACGAAATATCGTACAAGTAAGGCTCGTAACGACCTTGAAAGTACAAAGAAACTGTGCCTAGAAGCAAAACGCAAATACGAACGTGCCCGTCAGCTTTATGGAGCATTCAGTGATGCGAATCAAGAAGTCATCCTTGAGAGCGTGAGAAGTAAACAAGAAGACTTGGAGAATGATATGCAGCTTCAGTTTAATAATTATAATGCTCTAGCTGCTAGTCTTCAGGGTGCTTATGCAAAAGTACAAGCTGTAACTCCTGTGTTTACGACGCTGCAGAGTGCAACAGTACCAATAAAAAAAGCCGGACCAAAAGGTAGTCAGATAGTACTAGTATTTATTATAGTAGGTTTTCTGATATCAACAATTGGCGTTCTAACACAAGAAGGAAAAATCAAAAAGTTATTAGGTATATAATGCTTATTTATATTGATTAAGCAAATTTATATTAGATATAAAAAATGTATTTAGTTTTGATAAATTATGTTTTTTATTGTAGATATGACTAAAAATAAAAATACAAACCGTTTTGTAAATGTTTTTTTTCTAACAGAGTCAATCTTATTAACTCTTGTAAATCATATTTAATCGGTTTGTATATTAATTAAAGATGTTTTTATAACTTTTTGGTGGTAGTAAATTTAGTTTTGTGCCGTAAGAAATGCAATATTTTTTTTAACAAGTATTATAACAGATATATTAAATTATGGATAAAGACATAATAACAGTAACTTCGCCTTTACTACCGGATTTAGACGATTTTTATGAATTATTGAAACAAATCTGGGATAGCAAGTGGATTACAAATAATGGCCCTTTTCATCAAAGATTAGAAGCCGAACTTTGTAATTATCTTAAAGTACCATATATTAGTTTATTTACAAATGGAACCTTACCACTTATAACGGCATTACAAGCAATGCATATTACAGGAGAAGTAATAACTACACCTTATAGTTTTGTTGCTACTACACATGCATTATGGTGGAATGGAATAAAACCTGTTTTTGTTGATATAGATCCTAAAACAGGTGATATGGATCCTAATAAAATAGAATCTGCGATTACGCCTAGAACTACAGCAATTTTGCCAGTCCATGTTTATGGAACGCCATGTAATACTACGGCTATACAAGATATTGCAGATAAATATGGGCTTAAAGTACTTTATGATGCAGCTCATGCATTTGGAGTAGAAATTAATGGCGAAAGTCTTCTTAATGCAGGAGATATGTCAACATTGAGTTTTCATGCTACAAAAGTGTTTAATACTATTGAAGGAGGTGCACTTATTATGCATGATGAAAAAACTAAAAAGCGTATAGATTATTTAAAAAACTTTGGGTTTGCAGGTGAAACAGAGGTTGTCGCTCCAGGTATAAATAGTAAAATGGACGAGATGCGCTCGGCATATGGATTGCTGAATCTTAAGCAAGTTGATGAGGCAATAGCTGCGCGCAAAAAAGTCGCAATTGCATACCGTAACGCATTTTGTAATGTTGATGGTATAACTTTTTTTGATGAAATTAAGGGAGTCAAAAATAATTATTCTTATTTCCCGATTTTTGTTGATGCAGATAAATATGGATTAACACGTGATGAACTTTATTTCAAAATGAAAAAAAGTAAAGTTTGGGGAAGAAGATATTTTTATCCTTTAATTAGTGAATTTTCCACATATAGAGGTCTAGATAGTGCAAGCCCCGCAAATTTACCTGAAGCTATAAAACTGGCTGATAAAGTGATTTGCTTGCCAATGCACCATGGATTAAATAACGATGATATCCAAAGAACTATAAATTGCATACTAAAATAATGACATCTTTTTATACAGAGGATGAATTGCCTAGTTTGGGATTAAATGCTTATGGACATAATGTGCTTATAAGCCGTAAAGTAAGTATATATGGAGCAGATAAAATTATTATAGGCAATAATGTTAGAATAGATGATTTCTGCATATTATCTGGTAAAATAACCCTTGGTTCGAATATTCACATATCTGCGTATGTTGCATTATATGGGAGTGGTGGTATTGTAATGGAAGATTATACAGGTATATCTCCAAGAAGTTCTCTTTATAGTGCTATGGATGATTTTTCTGGTGATTATTTAATTGGGCCTATTCATCTTAATAAATGCACAAATGTCAAGACTGGAAACGTGATAGTAAAAAAGTATTCTCAAATAGGAACACATTGTGTGATTTTTCCAAATGTAACTATAGGAGAAGGTTGTGTAGTTGGTGCTATGTCTTTGGTTAATAGAAGCCTTCCTGAATGGTGTATTTATATTGGACAACCTGCTAGATTTTTAAAAAAAAGGAGAAAAGGTTTATTAAGTTACGTAATTAATGTATGATAGAAGAAACCAGTTCTTTAAAAGATAAAACTGTTAAGGGGACATTCTGGAGTGCAATGGACAATTTCGCTAATTTAGGTGTTTCTTTTATTGTTTCTATAATATTAGCAAGGCTATTAACTCCTTCACAGTATGGCGTTTTGGCAATGATACAAATTTTTATTGCTATATCTAATACAATTGTTGATAGTGGATTTTCAAGTGCTTTGATAAGAAAACAAAATTTAAAGGCAATAGATTATAATACAACATTTTGTTTCAATAATATACTTAGTTTTATATTATATATAATTTTATATTTATTAGCACCATTTATTAGTAAATTCTTTCAAGAGCCAATACTTATAAATGTAACTAGAGTAATTGGATTAATATTAATAATAAATTCTATAGGAATAATACCAAGAACAATATTTGTACGCACAATTAATTTTAAAGTCCAAATGAAGGTCTCTTTGATATCATCACTTGTAAGTGGATTTATAGGTATAGGTTTAGCCTTTCTTCATTATGGTGTTTGGAGTTTAGTATGGCAACAATTGTCTCGACAAATGTTAAATACGATCTTATTGTGGATATTAAGTAAATGGAAACCAGTATTAGAATTTTCAAAGGAGAGCTTTCATAATTTATTTGGATTTGGTTCAAAAATATTAGTATCAGGATTACTTGATACAATATGGAACAATTTGTATTATGTCGTTATCGGTAAATTTTATTTGTCATCAGCCTTAGGGCAATATACAAGAGCTCAACAATTTAGTGATATGTTATCTAACAATATAACTCTAATAATTCAAAGAGTTAGTTATCCAGTTCTTAGTTCTATTCAAACTGATGATAATAGGCTTAGAGATGCATATCGTAAGATAGTTAGAATGACAATGACTGTTACTTTTGCTTGTATGTTTGGATTGTCATGTATCTCTAAAACACTTATAATGGTACTAATAGGGCAAAGATGGATGTTAGCTGCTGATTATTTACAATTAATGTGTTTTATTGGTATGTTATATCCTTTGCATGCCATAAATCTAAATATACTGCAAGTAAAGGGCCGTTCTGATTTATTCTTGAAACTAGAAGTTATAAAAAAAACTATGTGGGTAATTCCTATAATTGTTGGCATTTTGTTTAGTATTAAGTCTATGTTATACGTTAGTATTTTTGTCTCAATAATTAGTTACTATATTAATACTTATTACACAAAAACTTTAATTAGTTATTCCATGTGTGATCAGATAAAAGATATAATACCATCTTTTGTAATTTCATTAATTGTTTCGTTATTAATATCTGCTTTGGTGTTACTGAATATATCAAGTGTTGAATTATTATTTTTGCAGATAATTGGGCTTTTCGTTTTTACAGTTTTAGCATACAAAATATTTAAAATAAAAGAATTTCTTGAGGTAAAAAAAATCATATTGTCAATAATTAAAAAGGATCAAAATGAATAACCCAATTGTAAGTATATGTTGTTTGACATATAATCATGAGAAATATATAAGACAATGTTTCGATGGTTTTATTATGCAGAAGACAAATTTTGATTTTGAGATACTTGTTCATGATGATGCTTCAACAGATGGGACTATAGACATAATTAATGAATATACGAAACAATATAATAAATTATTTAAACCTTATATCGAAAAGGAAAATACTTATTCAAAAAAAAATGAGTTTGTTGGCTTGAGAATTAATTTTGAGAGAGCTAAGGGTAAATATATTGCGCTTTGTGAGGGTGATGATTATTGGACAGATCCTTATAAATTGCAGAAGCAAGTAGATTTTTTGGAGGCAAACAGCGACTATAGTTTTGTTTATACATCATTTAATGTTGTTAACTCAAATAGTCAGAAAATCACAATAAATGAATTAGAGAACTACAAGCATGGAGTTAATGGTGATTTTGCTTTTTTTAATTTATTAATTAAGTCTAATTATATATTGACTCTTACAACAATGTTTCGCAGTATTTATTTGAGATGCGAACCTTTTTATTATGATTATGGAATATTTTTGAATGCTTGTAGATGTGGCAAGGCTTATTATATGGATAGTATTACTGGGTGTTATAGAATTAATCCTTCTAGTGTGATGCAAACAGTCCCCAATAGCTTATTAAATAAGTACTTTAAAATTTTGTATGACCAGTTAAGTTTGATTCTTAATCCAAATTCTGATACAGCAATAGGTATAAGGCAAGATAAACATTTCAAAGATTATGTAGGCTATGCATTAGCTCGAAATATTTTTTGTTCTCATATAAAATTTAAAACTTTTTTGTTGCTTTTATCTAAACCGTATTTATATATATCAGTCATAAAATCAATCTTTATGAGGAAAAGAATATCAAATCAATTTTATATAAAATAGAAAATATGTTGTCTTTTAATCAGAATTCTGCAATAAACCTAAATTTGTTACTTTATATTATTACATTTATATATTGTCTTGTAAAATATAAACTATTCAACTTTAGTACTATTTTGTCTCTTTTATATTTAATTTCGTCTATTTCTGCTTTTTTTTTGTATAATTTTCCACTTTATAGTTTGATACCAGCAAGTCTTGGTGAACCTTCATATGAAGCTGTATTATATCTTTACTTTGTAAATGCATGTATTATTTTTGCGTTTAGAAATTGCGTCATGGATAATATAGAATATATTTTAAATTATAATGCTGTATTAATGAAGAATTTACAAAAAATAATTGTTATATTTATGACGATTGTATGTATTTATAATTTACCTAATTCAATTAACACTTTTTTCTCGGATAGAAGTTTAGCAGATATTCGTGATTCTTTGTATGGAACTCAAGGCGATAGAGCATTCTTTTTAATTAGATGGATCTCGATTATTTTTTCTGCAGATTGCTATCTCGCTTTATTTATCGCGATTACAAATAGACTTATTTTTCATAAGACCGATAAGTATGATAAAGTTTCAGTTATCATTTATTTTATAAATATTTTTGAAATAGTCCTTTCTGCAATTTCTAGATCTGTTATTATATTTACTTTATTGGAACTTATAATTACAATTGTTTTCTTTCGAAGATTTATTTCTAGAAAAATAAAAAAATATATATTGCTGGCATTTGTCGTTGTTTTTCCTTTGCTATATGTTTGCTTTTTTGCTATTACAAATAGTCGCGTTGGTAAAAATCAAGATGATCAAGTGTTAAGTTATCTTAGATATTCTGGTGAAGCTCAATTGAATTTTTCTAATCTAATGTATGGCAATGTATTACATACAGCAAATGGATATTATCAATTCAGATTTTTTAGACAAATATTTGGTTTTGAATATCCAGAATACAATGATAGAATAGGAGATAGTGCTGAATCAAAACATATGTCTAAACTATATCATTATCCTTTTTTTATTTTTTATTCTACCGCCGGAGATTATTATATAAATTGGGGACCAACAATTACATTACTTCTTGCTGTATTTCTTGTATTATACCTGCCAAAGTGCTATAAGAAAAATACGAGACTTTCATATATGCAGTTATTTTATGCTTTATTTCTGTGTGTTTATTTTGCAAAAGGGACATTATATACAGAACTTTCAGGACCATCAGAAAATTTACTAATCATATTGTTGATATTTTTGTATGTTGCAAATAAAAAAGCAAAGCAAATATATTTAATACGTTAATTTGTTATTTATGAGAAAATTTCTATTAAAAATTAAAAATCGATCACATTTATTATTTGTCTTATTTCATATTCTAAATATATTTTTGAGTAAATATGTTTTTTTTAAAAGCCATAATAAGTTTATATATAATACAAAAATGAGATATAATGTGAAACGATTTGTACAAGGAAAAAATAATATTATTAAATTAGGAACAAATACTTTGATCTTAAATAGTGAATTCAGAATTATAGGTAATAATAATCAAATAATTATTGGCAATAATTGTCAAATTGGTGACAAATGTAGCTTTTGGTGTGAAGGTAATAATTGTTCTATAATAATTGATGATGATTGTACTTTTACTTTAAATGTGCATTTGTTTTCTCAAGAAGATTACCAATCAATTAAAATAGGAAAAGACTGTATGTTGAGTAATAATATAATAATAAGGACATCAGATTCTCATCCAATTTATAATGATTATAATAAAAGAGTCAATATGGCTCGTTCAATATTTATTGGTGAGCATGTTTGGATATGCCCACATTCTACTATAATGAAAGGTGTAAATATTGGTAAAGGTTGTATTATTGGTAGTAATTCTATTGTTACAAAAAATATCGATAAAGAATCTTTAGCTTTAGGGATGCCTGCTAGAGTGTTAAAACGAGTGCGTTGGGAGCGAAATATTTAAACAAATAATATTTAATTTATGGATGTGTCAATAATTTTGGTTAATTTCAATACAAAAGTAATAACAAACAATTGTATTAATAGCATATTAGAAAAAACTTTTGGAGTTAGTTATGAAATAATCCTTGTTGATAATAATTCTACTGATGGGTCAATCGATTTTTATAAAAATGATAGTCGAATAAGATTTATTGAAAATGGTGTAAATTTAGGATTTGGTTGTGCAAATAATATAGGTGTAAGATACGCACAAGGAAAATTCTTGTTTTTTTTAAATACAGATACAATTTTAATCAATAATGCAGTAAAGATTTTTTATGATACAATTCAAAAACATGAAGAAATAGGTATATTGGGAAGTCTTTTGTATGACAAAGATTTTAAATTGACAACTTCTTATATTAAATTTTCGTCCATTAAAGGTTCTATATTAGCATCAATAAATTTTTGTAAAAGAAGATGTTTTAAACATCCTAAAAAAGAAAATATAAGAAAGACTTTTCAAATAATTAAAAAAGTTGAAGTCGTAAGTGGAGCTGATCTGTTTATAAAGAAAGAACTTTTTGATAGAGTAGAAGGCTTTGATGAGGATTACTTTATGTATGGTGAGGAAGTTGAATTAGAATATAGAATATCAAAATTAGGTTACGAAATGGCAATTTCATCAGAGCCAAAAATTATTCACTTGGAAGGATCTAGCTCAAAAGATATTGGGGATAGACGCCTTAATTTTTTTACTTTCTATAGTATGAAACGTGGTCAATGTCTGTTTTATCGTAAGCATAAAAGTCTATTATATAGGTTGTTAAGTTTACTAGTTGACATACCTTTAGATCTTGTTTTTATATCTATAGATAACAGATTCAAAGGAAAACGCCTAAAATATTTGAAGTTATATAATTTGTTATTTAGATGTTCAAAGATAACTCCTCAAAAGGTTAATATGGACTTTTATAATTGAAGTCGTTAGAGAAAAATGCTGTTAAGTAACCTGACTTAATTGGAGAAAATAGACGTGATTATAATTGCGATTTAATAATAATTTTGCTGTATGATGGACGAAATGGTATCATGATTAGACTCTTTATTACAGAATCTAGTAGAATAAATATTCATGACCATAATGCTAATGTTCGCGTAAATATCGTAATCAGTTGTGTTGATAAATTATGTTCCTGACTTTTAGATACCTGTATGTTGATAGTACGAATAGAGTATAAGATGTAGTGGAGTTAATATTCATGGATTAGTAGCTTCTTCTTATTATTTTACTCATAGTAATATGAATTTTAGTATTTATTTCGAACATCCAGTTATTAAAGTAAATGGCAACTTTTAATAAGTATTCATCAATAATTATGAAGACAAGATAAAAAAGCCAGAGTTTCCTCTTAAATATTCGAAATCGTATTGATAAAATTACTATACTTACGAATAATAAGTAGATTTCAATATAGTTATGTGCCTATATATGTGAAATGGTATTTTTGCTATGCTTGGATTTAACTATTCTAAATTAATAGAATTGTAAAGATGCATTTTATTGAAAATACTATTTAAGCTGGTAATCTTGCTAGACATGTTAAAGTATACATAAGAACGGATAAGTATAAAAGTAGAACCAATAATTATGAGAAATTTATTTTTAGGTGTGGGGTTAGCCCCTTATCGTATCGATTTATATAATTACTTATATAAGCATTTTTGTTGTGATATTTATTTCCAAAACAGAAATTTAATATCACAAAAATTTGATGTCCATGATCTAAGGAAAGAAGCAATATTCCCAGAGCGTTATCTAGAAACAAAAAAAATAAATCAAAGGAAGATTGTTACTAATTTAAAAACGATGATAGTGGAGAATAAACCTAAAATTGTATTCACTCCAGAGTTTTCTTTGATTACATTGCAAGTTTGGATATATAGGAAATTGCTTCATGAAAACTTCAAAG
>RRZU012018225.1_pt1 | contig 10542 bp, 9 predicted proteins | sample 2165561 | NCBI WGS metagenome assembly RRZU01 (sample SAMN10456909, study PRJNA506462) | wastewater metagenome | isolation source: wastewater sludge | place: USA: Moscow, Idaho | reverse complement strand
GAAGAGAACGCCGCCTCGGACAAGCCGAAGCCGGAAGCCGTGATCCAGAACAACATCATCCCGGGCAGGATGAAGAAGTTCGTGGCCGAAAACACCCTGCTGGGCCAGGCTTTCGTGATCAACCCCGACCTGACCGTCGAGCAGGCCGCGAAAGAGGCCGGCGTCGAAATCACCGGCTATGCCCGCGTGATGGTCGGCGACGGCATCGAAAAGAAAGAAGAGGACTTCGCCGCCGAGGTCGCCAAGACCCTGAAAGGCAACTGAGCCCTTTTCCGCCCTTGCGGACGATATCCAAGAAAACCCGCCGTTCCCGAACGGCGGGTTTTTTCATGGCCTTTTGCCCGGCGGCCCCGATAATTCCGTCGTGACGCGGCTCAGGTTTCGGGCAAATGCTGGCGCATATAATCGCTTGATCGCACGATGCGTGAAAAATCCCAGGCGGCATCGCCGGTATCGACGCGTTGCCCGCTTTGTTTCGCCTCTTCGGCGATGGTGCAGGGTTCGCCCGGATCGACGAACATCTGCCGCCGGCTGGAGGCCAGAAGCACGGCCTGCGCCGTGGTCTTTGCCCCCAGCGCCTTGCGCGCCAGCCGCAGGTGCTTTTCCACGGTCGAGGGCGTCACGTCCAGCAATTCGGCAATCTCGGGCGTCGTGTGGCCGACCGAGATGCATTCCAGCACCTCGCGCTGGCGTGCCGTCAGCACCTCGCCGGGGCGGGCATAGGGCATGCTCGCAAGGCGCAGATGCACCAGTCCTGTCACCGCCTCGATCTCGCGCCGGTGCAGGTTCCATTGCTCATCAAGCCTGTCCTGGCGCTGGCCGACCGGCCCGCTCATGATGACGCCGGCGCGGACGCGGTCGACGCTGTCGGCAAGGCTGATCGCATAGCCCGAGACGTGGCCATAACGGGTAAAGATATCCAGCGCCCGCAGCTCATCCCCGGTCAGGCGGCCGGCCAGCCGGCGCGTCTGCAGCCAGTCCCAGCTTTCGCCGCCGCGGTTATGGGTCATCCAGCGATACATCGGCACGCTGGTGAACAGGTTCTGCGACACGAGGTCATGCAGCAGGCGCGGCGAATAGCTGGACAGGAACAGGCTGTCATCGGCCGCCTGCTCATTGGCGGCACGCAGCAGGCGCACGGCGTGATAGGCGATATGGGGAAAGCCCCAGTCGGTCATCTTCGAGACATAGAACTGCCAGACGCCTTCGACCGAGCGTGTCGCAAGAATCGTCGCGATGGAGTTGAGCATTTCCGTGCGTCCTGTCATAGCGCGCGATAATTATTGTTAAAGTTACGATGGCACATCAACAATTGAAATATTCTTACTTTTTCGTCGAAACATTCAATTTTACGCGCGCCGTATTTGTCTGCTGTTTTGTCCAGCCGGATGCCACAGTAAACAAAAAGCAATGCAGTATTAAGCCATATCGTCGATACTGTCGCAGATATCTGCGGCGCGTCCCGGCCATCGCATCAAAACCGTAGCAACCAGGTGGTTTTCCTGGCCCGATTTGATCGTTACTGTGCGCGCCGAACCAGCCAGGAGTTGTTGATGCAGATCGTCTTTCATTGCGGGGTCCATGGCACCGATCTTTACCGCATGGTCAAGACTTTGCTGCAAAATCGCGACTGGCTTTTGCGCAACGGTATCGAGCCGGTCACACCCAACCGCCACCGCGAAGTCTTTGGCGAGGCGCTGGGATCCCTGCGCGGCAGCCCCGCCACGCCCGAGATGGAGCAGGTGATGCTGGATGCGGTGCTGGATTCGGACGATCCGCGCCGCATCATCTGCAGCACGCCGCAGTTTCTGGGCGCACCGCGTCACGCGCTGTCCGCGGACGGGCTTTATGCGCAGGCCGGGCAACGGCTGGCGGCGCTGGCCAACCTGTTCCCCAGCGCCGAGGTCGAATTCTTCATCGCGATGAAGAACCCCGCCACGCTGATTCCCTTTGTCATCGGGCGCGAAACCACGCTTGGTTACGACGACCTGATGGGCGGCATCGACCCGGCCAGCATCCGCTGGGCGCCGATGATCCGGCGCATCCTGGCAGCGGTGCCCGGCCGCCGTCTTGTCGTCTGGTGCCACGAGGATACCTCTCTGATCTGGCCCGAGGTCGTGCGCCGCATCGCCACCATGCCCAATGACGTGCCGCTGAAAGCCGGCCTGCAGGTCCTTGGCGACATTCTGGAGCCCGAGGGCCTTCAGATGATCCGCGACGCCATGGCGCAAGAGACGCGGCTGACCATCGAAAGCCGGCGCCGCATCTTTACCGCCGCATTGCAAAAGCACGCCCGCACCGACCAGATCGAGACGGTGATCGACCTGCCAGGCTGGGGCCAGCCGCTGGTCGACCGCCTCACCGCCCAGTATGACGCCGACACCGCCGAAATCGCCGCCCTGCCGGGGGTCGAATTCATCACCCCCTGATCGGCCAAGCGCGGTTTCAGGGCGCGGTTTGCGCCTCGCAGGATTCGTAGTGTTCAAGGATCTGCTGGCCGGTGGCGATCCAGACATCGTCGCGGGCGGCGATTTCAGCCAGGAAATCGCGCAGGATGCGCCAGCGCATCGGCCGCCCCGAAACCTGCGGGTGCAGGACCAGCGTGGTGACACCGCCCCAGTCATGGGTCGCGGCGAACTCCTCGCGCCATAGGGGCAGGATCGTTTCGCGCCCAAAGATCGGGCGCGGGTCCAGCCGCGCGGTCATGCCGAAATTCCAGTCGTCAAAGGCATAGTTCACCGGGATCTCGACCGGGCCGGGGCGCCCATCCGCCAGCCGGTGCCGATAGGGCCGGATATCGTCGCGGAAGGAGCTGGAATAGCGCAAGCCCCGCGCCGCCAGATGCGCCAGAAGTTCGGGAAAATTCTCGCCCGAGGGGGCGCGATAGCCGACCGGGCGCACGCCCAGCCGGACCAGCAGCGCCTCAACCCCGCGGTCGATCTCCTCGCGCGCCTCGTCCAGCCGGTTGCGGTCGGGGCATTTGTGCAGATAGCCGTGATGGCCGATCTCATGGCCCGCCGCAACGATCGGCTCGCAGGCCCGGGTATGGGCCTCGGCGGTCCAGCCGGGAATGAAGAACGTGGCCTTCAGGTCCAGTTCCGCCAATAATTCCAGCACCTTCGCAATGCCCACACGGGCGTCGTAGCCGCCATGCGACGTGGTCACCATCCGGTCGACATTCTCGGGCCGGTTGCCGATCCAGGCGGTTTCGGCATCGACGTCGAACCCGATGAACAGCGCGCTGCGCTTGCCGCCGGGCCAGGGGAAATCCGGCGCGGGCGCGGCAGGGTTCAGCGGACGGGGCGTCAGATCGTGGCTCATGTCGCGCCCTCAGGCAAAAACCGGCGCTTCGGGCCGGGTGGCGACCAGCAGCCCCGGCAGGTCGCGGCAATCCCCCTGCCCCTCGATCCCCAGCACGAAATCCGCCAGCCCGGCCGCCTGCGGCGCCGGCAGGACCATGCCGGCGAGGCTGTCGAACTTGGCGCGGATGGCCGCATCGCTCATCGGCCGCTCGGTCGAGCCGGTGGCGCGCGGGACCATGTCGGTGCGGGTCGTGGCGTCGGTAAAGGTGACGGTCACGACCGGCTCGCTCATCTGGTCCATGGCGGGGTCGGGATGAAAGCGGACCTGCGGGATGAAGGCGGCGACACGGGAATCGTTGCGGGCGGCGCTGGCATATTGCGCCAGATCGACGCGGCCAAAGACCCGCTGCACGGCCAGCGCATAGCCAAGGCTCATCTGCGCGCCGGCCAGCGTCTCAAGCCGGGCCGAGCCGCACATGTCCATCAGGAACGGCGCCAGTCGCAGGTCGATGGCGGCGATCTGCGCCGCCTCGCGCCCGGTGGCGGCAAGGATATCGGCGACCGCGTCGATGGCGGAATGGGCACCGCGACAGGCGGCATAGGGCTTCAGCGAGGCGCGCTCGATCATCCAGTCGCGGCCAAGATCGCGCGACAGCACCTGCGGATCGGCGGTGCGGGTGAAGCTTTGGAAAAAGCCGCCCCAGACCTCGTCGAAGACCAGCGAGGGGCCGGAAATCCCCGCCCGCACCAGATCGGCGGCCAGCAGCCCACCTTCGGCGGCGCGTCCGGCGTGGATCTTCTTGGCCTGGCTGCCGTCATGGATGAACGCCCACAGGCCCGACGAAAAGCTGGTGGCCAGCGTCAGCGCCTGCCGGGTCATCGCGGCGTCATAGCCGCGCAGCCGCGCCACCGCCGCCGCCGCCGCCAGCGTCCCGCAGGTGCCGGTGGAATGCCAGCCCGCGCCGTTATGCGCGCCGTACCCGCCCGAGGCGTCCAGCACCCGCCGCCCGACCTCATAGCCCGCCAGCCATGCCGACAGGAAGTCGTTGCCCGAAACCGGCACCGTCATGCCGCCAAGCGCCGCCAGCAGCGCCGGCAGGACGACCGCGCCGGTATGGTCGCAGCCGCCGGAATCGTCCAGTTCAAAGACATGCGCGGCGACGCCGTTCACCAGTGCCGCATCGCGCGCCCCCGTCCGCTGGCCTGTCCCCAGCAGCAGCGCCGGGCCGTCCGGCGCGGCAAGGCTGCGCACGGCGCGAAACTCGGTCGAGCAGGTCCCCGCCAGCGCCGCGCCCAGCGTATCCAGCAGATGCAGCGCAGCGCGACGGCGGACGCGCGCGGGCGCATCGGTGGCCGACAGGTTGGCGCAGAAAGCGGCCAGCGCCTCGGCATGCGGCAGGCCGTGGCGGGCGGAAGGGTCGTCTTGGGGCATGGGAAATCCTGTCGTCAGGGGACGGCCCCGGCGCAGACCGGGGCCGCGTGCCGTCACTTCACGGCTTCGCCGTTGATCATCACGGTCGTCAGCATCGCCTCGCCCAGACCGTATTTGTCGAAGATCGCCTTGTATTCGCCCGACTCCATCAGCGCCTTCAGCGCGCCGGCAAAGGCGTCGCGCAGTTCGGGCGCGTCCTTGGCGAAACCGATCCCCTGATAGACCGAGGTGAAGGGCGTGCCGACGATGGCATAGGTGTCGGGCTCAAGCGTCAGCAGATAGGGCAGCGTTTCCGAGCCCTGCACCGCCGCGTCCAGCCGCCCCTGCTTGAGCTGCGTGCGCGCATCGGCCGAACCTTCGGTGCCGACGATGTTCAGCGCGGGCTTGCCCTTGGCCTCGCAGTTCTCGGCGCTCCATTTCGCGGCCTCGTCCGGGAACGAGGTGCGGCGGCTCATGCCCACGGTCTTGCCGCAGAAATCGGTCATCTCCTTGAACTCGGCCGCGCGCTTGGCCGAGACATAGAACTGCGCGCCCGAGGTCATGTAATCGACGAAATCCATGGTCTCGCGCCGCGCCGGCAGGTCGCTCATGCCGCTGAGGACCAGATCGATCCGCCCGGTATTCAGCGACGAGACCATCTGCTCGAACCCGATCTCGGACCATTCGACCTGGGTTTTCAGATGCGCGGCCAGCGCCTTGCCCAGATCGATATCCAGGCCCATCAGTTCGTTCGTGGCCGGATCGCGATATTCCATCGGCGGATAGTTCGGGGTGTTGGCGACCACCACCTTGCCTTTTTCGGCGTATTTCGCCGGCAGGTCCTGCGCCTGCGCGCCAAGCGCGATCATGCAGGCCGAGGCGGTCAAAAGCATCTTCATCATGGTTACTGAACCTTCCTGTGGGGTTTTATGGTGGTCTGGGTCATCGCTGGACGGCGCGAAGGAAATCGGCCGTCCGGGGATTTTCGGGCCGGGTCAGCACCCGGTCCGAGGGGCCGTATTCGATCAGCCTGCCGCCATCCATGAAGGCGGTGTTGTGGCTGACATTGCGGGCAAAGCCCATCTCATGTGTGACCACGATCATGGTCATGCCGCTGGCGGCCAGATCGTTCATCACGTCCAGCACCTCGGCCACCAGTTCGGGGTCCAGCGCCGAGGTCGGCTCGTCAAAGAGGATCAGCGAGGGGCGCATTCCCAGCGCGCGGGCGATTGCCACGCGCTGCTGCTGGCCGCCCGACAGTTCCGCCGGGTAGTTGCCGGACTTGTCCGCCAGCCCGACGCGCGCCAGCAGTTCCAGCGCATGTTCGCGCGCGGCTTTCGGGCTTTCGCGCAGCACCTGCACCGGGCCCTCGATCACGTTTTCCAGCGCGGTCTTGTGCGGAAACAGGTTGAAGCGCTGGAACACCATGCCGATGCCGCGGCGCTGGCGGGCGATTTCGGCATCCGAAAGTTCGTGCAGCCGGTCGCCGTCGCGGCGATAGCCGATCAGCTCGCCATTGGCCCAGATCGCGCCGGAATCGATGCGCTCAAGCAGGTTGATGCAGCGCAGGAAGGTGCTTTTTCCCGACCCCGAGGGGCCGATGATGCAGGCGACCTCGCCCTTGCGCACCTCAAGGCTGACATTGTCCAACGCCTTGAAATCGCCGAAGCTTTTGCAGACATCGACGGCCTTGACCAGAATTTCCCCTGACATGTCGCCCCCTTACAGCGTGGTGCGGCCGCGGGTGCCGCGGGCGTAATGGCGTTCGATGCGGGACTGGACCAGCGACAGCACGGTAACGATGACCAGATACCAGAAGCTGGCCACCATCAGCAGTTCCAGCACCCGCGTATTGGCGTAGTAGATGACCTGCGCATTATGCAGGATCTCGGAATACTGGATGACCGAGGCCAGCGAGGTCAGCTTGACCATGCTGATGACCTCGTTCCCGACCGGAGGCACCATGACCCGCATCGCCTGCGGCAGCACGATCCGGCGCAGCGTCTGCATCCGGGTCATGCCGATGGTCTGCGCGGCCTCGTACTGGCCGGAATCGACGGACAGCAGGCCGCTGCGCACCACCTCGGACGTATAGGCGCCCTGCTGGATGCCCAGGCCCAGCATGGCGGCGACAAAGGGCGTCATCACCTCGACCGTGTTGAACTGGAACAGGCCCGGGATGCCGATGGTCGGAAAGATCAGCGCAAGGTTGAACCACAAAAGCAGCTGCAACAGCGCCGGCGCGCCGCGGAAGATCCAGATATAGACCAGCGCGATCACCTCAAGCACCGGGTTGCCGGAAATGCGCATGATGGCGATGACCACGCCCAGAAAAATGCCCAGAGACATGGCGCAGACGGTCATCAGGAGCGTGTTCCAGATGCCCTTCAGGATCACCGGCGCGAACAGGAACTGCCCGACGACGCGCCATTCGATCTCGCCCACGACGAAGGCGCGGATCAGCAGGCCGACCAGCAACAGCACCACGGCGGCGGTGATCTTGCGGCCAAGATGGCGGCGCGGGACCAGCTTCAGATGCGCGATGTCATGGGCGTCGCGGTCGGATTTCGGCAGGATGGTGGTGTCGCTCATGCCTGTTCCCCTTGCTGGCGTCGCAGCGCCGGGCCTGCGGGCATCCGCGCCGCCCAGTCGCGTTGCAGGGCACAGGTCGCGGTGAACTGGCCAAGCTGTTCGCGCACACGGTCGGGCGCGGTGCTGCCGGTGCCGCGGCGCGCGGCGATGGCGCGGGCCGGGTCCAGCACCTCCAGCACCGCGGGCGTCAGGGCGGCGTCGATCTGCGGCAGGTCGGCGGCGGTCAGGCCGTCAAGCTCCATGCCGCGCGCCTCGCAATGGCGGACCGTCGCGCCGGAAATGTCATGCGCCCGCGCGAACGGCACGCCCTGCCGCACCAGCCAGTCGGCGATCTCGGTCGCCAGCGTAAAGCCGCGCGGCGCGTCAACGGCCATGCGCGCGGTGTCGAATTTCAGGGTCGCGACCATGCCGGCAAAGGCGGGCAGGATCAGTTCCAGCAGGTCGACGGTCTCGAACAGGTTGCGCTTGTCCTCGGCCAGGTCGCGGTTATAGGCCAAGGGCATCGCCTTCAGCGTCGCCAGCATCCCGGCAAGGTTGCCGATCATCGTCCCCGACATGCCGCGCGTCAGTTCGGCGATATCGGGGTTCTTCTTTTGCGGCATGATCGAGGAGCCGGTCGAATAACCGTCGTCCAGCCGTGCCCAGCCGAACTGGCGCGAGGCCCAGATGCAGATTTCCTCGGAGAGGCGCGACAGGTTCACGCCCAGCATGGCGGTGACGAACAGGAATTCGGCCACCACATCGCGGCTGGCCACCCCGTCGATCGAGTTCTCGCAGGGGGCCGCATAGCCCAGATCGGCGGCGGATGCCGCACTGTCGCAGGCGAATGCCGAGCCCGCCAGCGCCGCAGCCCCCAGCGGCGCGCGGTCAAAGCGCCGGTCCCAGTCGGCAAAGCGGGCAATGTCGCGGCTGAAGGCCTGCGCATGGGCCAGCAGGTGATGGGCCAGCGAAATCGGCTGCGCCGGTTGCAGATGCGTAAAGCCAGGCATCAGCGTGTCGATATGCAGGGCGGCCTGTGCCGCCAGCGCGTCCTGCACCGCCAGCAGCATCGCCGACAGTTCGCGCGCCTTGCGCCGCAGGTAAAGCCGGGTGTTGTTCGCGGTCTGGTCATTGCGCGAGCGTCCCGCCCGCAGCTTGCCGCCAAGTTCGCCCAGCCGCTCGACCAGCAGACGCTCATGAAAGGTGTGAACGTCCTCGTCGGCGTCGATGGGACGCGCGCGCCCCGCCGCCACATCGGCGTCGATCGCGTCCAGCGCCGCAAGCATCTGCGCCAGTTCGGGCGCGCTGAGGACACCCGCGCGCTGCAATTCGCGCGCATGGGCGCGCGAGCCGGCCAGATCCTCGGGCGAAAGCCGGAAATAGCCGGGATGGCTGCGTGAAAGGGCGGTCAGCTCTGGCGACGGGCCAGCCGCGAACCGCCCTCCCCAAAGGAGCTTTGACTGGTCGGCCAACGGTTTCTCCATGTCGGCGGAAGGATTGCTGGTTTCTTCCTTTGCATTCGGTGCCCGGCTTCGGCAAACGCAAAGAATCGCTAATCATATGAGAAATCGGACTAGCTGCGGCGGGGGCTGACGCGGCGCAGTCAGGGACTCGCGGGCTTCAGCGATGGCACCAATGCCTGCGCCCGGCCTGAAAAACCCACGTTTGCCGGTCAGACAGCCAGACCGTCATCACGGTTTCACGCGCTAATAAAATTTACCAATTGATAAAAAATGAAGTCGTGGCATCCTGATCCCAGCCACCGCCTATCGGGAGCCGACATCGTGACCAATTCCCCCCTGACACCTGGACTTGCTGCCGCGCGACTGCCTGCCGAGGCGATCGCCGCGGGTTTCGCCGACCACGACCCCGCCCTTGAACCGCATGAGGCATCCGTCGCCGCAGATCGCTGTTATTTCTGTTACGATGCGCCCTGCGTGACCGCCTGCCCGACCGGCATCGACATTCCGCTGTTCATCCGCCAGATCGCGACCGACACCGTACAGGCGGCGGCGCAGACGATCCTGTCGGCGAATATCCTGGGCGGCATGTGCGCCCGCGTCTGCCCGACCGAGACGCTTTGCGAAGGCGCCTGCGTGCGCGAAGAGGCCGAGGGGCGCCCGGTCGAGATCGGCCGCCTGCAACGCTATGCCACCGACGCCGCCATGGCCCTGCCGCAGCCCTTTTCCCGCGCGCCGCAGACCGGCAGACGGGTCGCGGTGGTCGGCGCCGGTCCCTCGGGGCTGGCCTGCGCACACCGGCTGGCAATGCGCGGCCATGACGTGACCATCTACGAGGCGCGGCCGAAACCCGGCGGCCTGAACGAATTCGGCATCGCCGCCTACAAGGCGACCGAGAAATTCGCCGCGCGCGAGGTCGCATGGCTGCTGGGCATCGGCGGCATCACGCTGGAATGTGGCCAAGCGCTGGGGCGCGACGTGACGCTGGCGGCGCTGCGCAAGGATTTCGACGCGGTGTTTCTGGGCGTGGGCCTGGGCGCGGTGAACGATGCCGGGCTGGGTGCGGACCATGCCGCCTTGCGCGATGCCGTCGATTTCATCGCCGAACTGCGCCAGACCGACGACCTGTCGCGGCTGCCCGTCGGGCGCGACGTGGTGGTGATCGGCGGCGGCATGACGGCGGTGGATGCCGCCGTGCAGTCGCGGCTTCTTGGGGCGGAAAACGTCACCATCGTCTATCGGCGCGGACAGGACCGCATGTCGGCCTCGGGCCACGAACAGGACCACGCCACCGGCACGGGCGTCCGCATCCGCACCAATGCCGCGCCGCTGGCGCTGCATGACGGCGCCGAGGGCACCGAGATCGAGTTCGCCTATACCGAGGACGGCCCTGACGGGTTGCGCCGCCTGACCGAAACCTTCCGCCTGCGCGCCGATCAGGTGCTGTCGGCCATCGGCCAGCGGCTGGTGCCCCCGCCGGACGGGCTGGCGCTCGACGGCGGCAAGATCGCCGTCACCGGCGCCGGGCGCACCTCGCTTTCCGGGGTCTGGGCCGGGGGCGACTGCACCGGCGCGGGCGAGGACCTGACAGTTACCGCCGTCGCACAGGGCCGCGATGCGGCCGAGGATATCCACACCAGCCTGATGGGGGCCGATCATGGCTGACCTGCGTTCCAGTTTCATCGGGATCAAATCCCCGAACCCGTTCTGGCTGGCCTCGGCCCCGCCCACGGACAAGGAATATAACGTCCGCCGCGCCTATGAGGCCGGCTGGGGCGGCGTCGTCTGGAAGACGCTG
>RRZU012376071.1_pt1 | contig 10543 bp, 4 predicted proteins | sample 2165561 | NCBI WGS metagenome assembly RRZU01 (sample SAMN10456909, study PRJNA506462) | wastewater metagenome | isolation source: wastewater sludge | place: USA: Moscow, Idaho | reverse complement strand
GGACTGTGCGGGTCGCGATGGCGAGCTCGGGCGCGCGCAGCACCGCGAGCGCGGCGACGTAGACGAGCAGCGTGACGCCGCCCACGAGGGCAGCGCCGATCGCGCCGAGGAGCTTGTCGCTGGCCGCCCAGCCGTCCGTCCCGCCGAGGAGGAGGAACGTCGCCCAGCCGGCGGCGAACGCGGGCACCGCCGCGACGGCGAACCGGCCGAGAGCCCGCCAGGTGCTCCGGAGCGCTCCGGTGTCGGTGTGCCGCCGCAGCAGGCGCACCGCGAGCGGCAGCTGCACGAACGTCGCGAGCGACTGCGTGAGCGCGACGCCGGCCGCGAGGAAAGCCAGCGGCAGGAGGTCGAGGGCGACGGCCGCGAGGGCGAGCAGCGCGCCGAGCGCGGTGAGCACGGCCTGGGTGACACCGAAGAAGAACGGCGTGCGGGTGTCTTGGAACGCGAAGAACGCCCGGCGGATCACCATGAGCACCCCGAACGGCACGAGGGCGACCAGGTAGGCGCAGACGACCCACGCGGTCGCGACGGCGCCGTCGGTGGTGTTGCTGAAGACGCGGGAGAGGGGTACGGAGGCCGCGGCGATCGCCGCCGTGAAACCGAACCCGAACACCGAGATCGCCCGGATCGACTCGTCGAGATTTGGGCCGACCGCGGCGAGCCGGCCCTCGGAGACCTCCTCCGCGAGCCGCGTGAAGTACGTGGTGGAGATCGACATCGCGACGATCGAGTGCGGCAGCATGAAGATCAGCCAGGCGTAGCCCATCACCGCGGTGCTCGCTTTGCCCGACGCCGCGCTCACGACCTGCGTCTGCACGATGTAGGCGAGCTGGCCGACGACGACGGCGAGGAACGTCCACCACGCGAGCGTGCCGATGTGGCGGAGACCGATGCCGCGCCAGCCGAAATCGGGGCGGATCCGCAGCTTCGTGCGCTTCCAGAAGAACAGCAGCACGACGGTCTGCAGCGCGATGCCGAGCGTCGCGGTGCCGCCGAGAAGCGCGATCATCGTGGGCGTCCAGTCGGAGATCTGCGTGTGCGGGCCACCGAAGACCACGAGGAAGATCGTGAAGCCGGCGATCGAGACGAGGTTGTTGACCGTGGGAGCCCAGCTGTACGGCCCGAACACCCGTCTCGCGTTCAGCGCTTCACCGAGCAGGGCGTAGAGACCGTAGAACAGCAACTGCGGCAGCAGCCAGTACGCGAAGGCGACGGCCAGCGCGTGCTGCTCCGGAGGGTACGTCGCGGCGTACATCCAGATCAGCACGGGCGCGAGCGCCATGACGACCGCGGTCGCCCCGACGAGCACGACCGTCCCGAGGGTGAGCAGCTTCGAGACGAACCGCGATCCCCCGTCGGAGTGCGCGGCGGCCTTCACGATCTGCGGCACGATGATGCCCGTGATCACACCGGCCGCGAGCAGCTCGTAGACGTTCGTCGGCAGCGTCGCGGCGATCGCGAAGGCATCCGCCGGCCGGCTCATGTACGAGCCGATCACCGCGACGAGCAGGATCGAGCGGACGAGTCCCGTCATGCGCGAGACGAGGGTGCCGGCACCGATGATGGCGCTGGCGCGACCGAGACTAGGCATGCGTGCCCTCTTCTTTCGGTGAGGTGTCGCCCGGTGCGTCATCGCCCGGTGTGTGGTTGCTCGGTGCGTCGTCGCCCGGTTCGTCCGCGGGCGTCGACGCGGCTCGGCGCCGCAGCTTGCGCACCGTGCGCACGATTCCGACGACGATCAGGGCGGCGATGAGGGTCGCCATGACGGCCACGCCGACCGACTCCCACTCGGCCCGCACGGTCACGTGCACCGGAACGGTGCCGCCGATCTCCACCGACGAGGTGCTGCGCAACTGCAGCGCGAGCGAGGATTCGCCGCTGCCGACGCGGGCCTGCACCGGCACCTGCACGCGGGTGCTCTGGCTCGGGCCGGCCTCGACCGGCGTCGTGTTCTGCACGATCAGGCGCGGGTCGTTCGGCGTCGCGATGAGTTCGAGCGAGACCGGCCACGGCAGATCGTTTCGCACCGAGAAGGTGAGCGGGGCGCTCGTCGCGGCGAGCGTGATGTCGCTCGGCGGCACGACCGCGACCGCGTCGAGCGTCTGCTGCGTCTGCGTGCGGTGCGCCGACAGGGCGGCCGCGGCCTGGGTGGGCTGCGAGAGCCATCCGTTGCCCAGCAACTGCAGGATCGATGCTCGTTCAGGCGCCGTGATCACCGCCGCATCGGTGAGGATCGTGGCGAAACTCGTCAGCTCCTCCTCGCCGGCGAGCAGGCCGGAGAGGTCGGCCGCGCGGGTCGCGGTGCCCGTGTCGGCGGCCTCGCCGACGATCGAGACCGTCGCGGGACTGCCCGAGGTGAGCGCACTGAGGCTGCTCGCGGTGCGCCCTGCGAGATGCGTGCCCTGCACGACGGCTGCACGGTCTCCCACGGTCGAGACGTCGGCGGGTCGGTCGAGCACGACGAGCACGGGGGCGGTGGGGTCTGCCGCAACGGCGAGGGCGGCGAAAGCGGATGCCTCGGCTAGCGCCTCGGCGCGCGTGATCGCCACGTCGCTCGTCGCCGCGGTGGTGAGCGCGCGCGAGGCATCCGCGTCGTAGACGAGCACCGGCGCGCCGTCGGCAGACGCCCACGCGGGGGTCGCCTGCCCGCTCGCAGAGGCGACCGATGCCGAGTCGACCAGGGTGATCGGGGAGGCGTCGTCGACGGTGAGCGCGCCGAGCGTCGAGACGGTGCCGGCATCAACCGATCCCGAGGCCGGCCAGAGCACCGTGCCGACACGCGGGCCGATGTCGGTGAGCTGTGCGAGGGTGGGCAGCACCGAACCGCCGGGAGCGGTCGAGGGGGTCGGCGTCGGGGTGGCCGCGGCCGCCTGATCCGCGTCGGCGGCAGTCGTCGGCGTCGGTGCGGGTGAGGGGGTGAGACCGGTGAAGTCGGACGCGGTGAGGTAGGGCGCGAGGGTCGACACCGTCAGGGGTGTCGCGAGGCCCGATGCGAGCTGTGCGGCGAGGTCGGCGTCACCGAACTGCAGGGCGAATCGCTCGTTCGGCAGGGCCATCAGGTCGGCGAGCCACTGTGTCGCCGAGGCGGGGGCGGAGATTCCGAGCACGCGAATCGCCGCGACGACGGCCGGGTCGACCGCGAGGATGGCGGGAGTGCCGACGACCGCATCGAGTTGGGTGCGCAGGCTTCCGCCCGACGACGTGAGGTCGCCCAGCTGGGCTGCGCTCAGCAGCCCGTCGGCGATCGGCGGTGCGGTGATCGGCACGACGAGCCCGAGCGCGCCGGTGCCTGCATCGCCCGACACCACGAGCACGCTGACCGCCGTCATGGCCGACGCATCGGCGCCGTAGTCGGCCCGCAGGGGGTAGACGCCCGGCGCGAGGCCCGCGATCGTCGCCGCGTCGATCGTGAGGTTCGCGCTGCCCACGCCGAGCGGAACGATCGAGGGGATCTCGCCCGTGCCGACCGCCAGCTCGGTCCGCGCCGGGTCGGCGGTCGAGGCGGCGAGCCAGTCGCGCACGTCGGCGCGGGTCGTGAGTGGCCGCACCGACGCCGAGAGACGCACCGCCGCGGCGGGAATGGTCGAGCCGGTGGCGTTGCGTGCCGAGACCGCGACCGCGAGCGGCTGCCCGGCGGTCACGACGCCCGCCCCGGCCGGCGCGACCGAGAACGTCATCGTCGAGGCATCACCCGTGGCGGCGGGGACGGTGGCCGCCGTCGCCATGCGCTCCAGCGCCGCAGCGGGCGCCGCGAGGGTTACAGCCAGCAGTGCCGCCAGCAGCGCCGGGACGGCGGCGAGACGTCGCAGGCGGTGGCGCGCAGATACGGGATGGCTGGGGGTCATGACGCGAATCGGGTCGGGTGCGAACCATGCCGCACGATCAGGTGCGATTCTAGGGTCACACCCCTGTGCGCGCCCCGAGACCGGCCGCGCGGGCCCGAATGACGACGATGGGATGCCTTGGTGACCAGTAATCTCGCGCCCGATCCCCGCCCTGATTCCCTCCCCGAGTCGCACCCTGGCGGTGCCGCCGCGAGCGCAGGGCGGATCGACCCCGACCCCGTGATCGTCGCCCGGTTGCGCGCCGATCTCTCCGACGCCGGGTACACCGCAGACGCCGTGCGGGAGGCCTGGGGTCCGCTCGCCGACGAGGCGGTCGGGCACGGGTTGCACGGTCCCGCCCTCGCGGCGCTCGCCGCGCGAGCGGTGACGGGCGAGGCGCCGGAAGCTGTGGACGCCGTCGCGGTGCTGGCACGGCTGTTGTTCCTGGGCGTGCCGACGTCACGGGCATCCGTCGACCGCGTTCTCGTCCGCACCGGTGCCGACGGACTCGCGGTACTCGGGCTCGCGACCCTGCACGGCGACGACGTCGTGCCGCGGGCGCTCGTGCGGCCGCAGGACTTCGCCGACGACGCGGCCGCTGCCGCGGGGAGCTCCGCCGGCGGCGACGCCGGCGAGACGGGCGGGCAATGGTGGATCGCGAGCGACCTCGACGAAGCGGCGCTCGGCGGGGCGCTGCCCGTCGGGCACGTGCTGGGCGTCGGCGGCGCCTCGCTGACGCTCGCCGGGCTGCAGCTTCCGACGCCGGCCGCACGGGTGCTCGATCTGGGCACGGGCTGCGGCATCCAGGCGCTGCGCGCGCGGAGGTTCGCCGACCGGGTCGTTGCGACCGACGTGTCGGAGCGTGCCCTGGCCTTCACCCGCCTGAACGCGCTGCTGAACGGCGTCGACGGCATCGAGACGCCCCTCGGCAGCCTGTTCGACCCGGTGCGCGGCGAGGTGTTCGACCGCGTCGTGTCGAACCCGCCCTTCGTCATCACGCCGCTGGTCGCGGGCGTGCCGGCCTACGAATACCGCGACGCGGGGCTCGCCGGCGACGACCTGGTCGCCGCGTTCGTGACGGGTGTCGGCGAGGTGCTCGCGCCCGGCGGCACGGCGCAACTGCTCGGCAACTGGGAGTACCGTGGCGACCTCGACGGCCTCGACCGCGTGCGCGCGTGGGTGGATGCCTCGCCGGTGCCCCTCGACGCCTGGATCATCGAGCGCGAGACGCTCGACCCCCTCGCCTACGCCGAACTGTGGGTGCGCGACGGCGGAACCGCTCCCGGCACGCCCGCCTACGCCCCGCTCGTCGAGGCGTGGCTCGCCGACTTCGCCGCGCGCGGGGTCACCGCCGTCGGCTTCGGGTACCTGTTGCTGCGCCGCGTCGACCCGGACGGCGGCGACGATGACAGCGCCGGCACGCCGCCGCTCCGCCGCTTCGAACGGCTCACCCAGCCGCTCGGCGTGACCGACGGCGGGCTCGGCGCCCACCTGGCACGCGCGCTCGAGGCATCCGATGCGCTCTCGCGCCTCGACGACGATGCACTCGCCGAAGCGACCTTCGTCGTCGTGGCAGACGTGACCGAAGCGCGCCACCACCTGCCCGGAGCCGAGGCGCCGAGCGTCATCGAGCTGCGTCAGGGCGGCGGCTTCGCGCGCACGATCGAGGTCGACCCGGCCCTCGCCGCCCTCGTCGGCGCGTGCGACGGCGACCTGCCGGTGGGCGTGCTCTCCGACGCGATCGCGGAGCTGCTCGACGTGGATGCCACGGCGCTCCGCGCCGACCTGCTGCCGCGGGTGCGGGAACTCGCCTTCACGGGGTTCCTCCGCGTGATGTGACGCCCGGGGCGCCCGCCCGAGCGCCCGGTACGCTGGAACCCATGCTCAACATGGCCGAGGGACTCGACCGTCTGGGGGCGCTCGCGACCTCGCCGATCGTCGCGCGGCTCGGCGCGGCCTTCGCCGAAGCCGGGTTCGAGCTCGCGATCGTCGGCGGGCCCGTGCGCGACGCCCTGCTCGGCAGGCCGCCCCACGATCTCGATTCCACGCCCGACGCGCGGCCCGACGCGACGCTGCGCATCGTCAAACCCCTCGCCTCGGGCACGTGGGACATCGGCCGCGCGTTCGGCACCATCGGCGCGAAGGTCGCCGGTCCCGCCGGCACCGCGGAACAGGTCGAGATCACCACGTACCGCGCCGACAGCTACGACGGACTCACCCGCAAGCCGACGGTCGCGTTCGGAGACTCGCTCGAGGGAGACCTGGCCCGCCGCGACTTCACCGTCGGAGCCATGGCCCTGCGGCTGCCGCTGCCCGCCCTCGTCGACCCGACCGGCGGCGTCGAAGACCTCATCGCCGGCGTGCTGCGCACCCCCGGCGACCCCGACGTGAGCTTCGGCGACGACCCGCTGCGGATGCTCCGCGCCGCCCGCTTCGCCGGCCAACTCGGTTTCGAGGTCGCCCCCGACACCCTCGAGGCGATGTCGGGGCTGCGTGAATCGATCCGCATCGTCAGCCCCGAGCGCGTGCAGGGCGAGCTCGTGAAGCTGCTCGCGAGTGACGACCCGGTGCGGGGCATCCGCATTCTCGTCGACACCGGTCTCATGGGCGAGATTGTGCCCGAAGTGCCCGCGTTGCGGCTCGAGATCGACGAGCACCACCACCACAAAGACGTCTACGAGCACTCGCTGACGGTGCTGCGCCAGGCGATCGACCTCGAGCACCAGCGACACCCCGGCGAGGCCCCCGACGTGACGTTGCGCCTCGCCGCGCTGCTGCACGACATCGGCAAACCCGCCACCCGCAAGCTCGAGCCCGGCGGCGGCGTCAGCTTTCACCACCACGACCTCAAGGGTGCGCGCCTCGCCCGCAAGCGGCTGCAGGCGCTGCGGTTCGACTCCGACACGATCGCCGCGGTCAGCCAGCTCATCGAGCAGCACTTGCGCTTCTTCGGCTATGCCGAGGGCGCCTGGACGGATTCGGCCGTGCGCCGTTACGTGCGTGACGCGGGCGACCAGCTCGAACGCCTGCACATGCTCACCCGCGCCGACGTCACCACCCGCAACCGCCGCAAGGCTGCGCGCCTGGGTGCCGCGTACGACGACATCGAACGCCGCATCGACGAGCTCGCCGCACAAGAAGAGCTCGACGCCATGCGCCCCGAGCTCGACGGAAACCGCATTCAAGAGGTGCTCGGCATCGGACCCGGCCGCGAGGTCGGTGAGGCGTACCGGTACCTGCTCGATGTGCGCCTCGACGAGGGCGTCATCGGGCCGGAGGCCGCCGAGCAGCGCCTGCGCGACTGGTGGGCCGCGCGCGGCTGACACACGTGGCGAAAGCAGGGCGGATCGGCCCTCGGGCACGTTCTCACACCGAGATCATGCATCTCGCCCTGCTTTTGTCACGGCCGGCCGCCTACACTTGACCCACGCTCCTCACCGCCGAACGGAGTCGCCGTGCCCTCATCGTGGTCGTCGCGACGAGACGTCTCACCCGAGACCTCTCGCCTGCTCATCGCGCGTGCGCACGACGAGTTCGTCGGGGGGAACGCCGCAGACCCGCGGCTGACGCAGATCCGCAGCATCGTGCAGGACTCGTGGCGCCGGTCGCTCGACCACCTCGTCGGCGCCGAAGCGCTGCCGCCGCTCGAACTGACCGACGCCGAGATCGAGGCGTACCGCGCCGGGCACCCGCTCGCGGGCGCGATGGAGATGATCCGCGGCCTACTGCAGCCCGACTCCGACGCGGGCGTCGTCGTCGCCGTCGGCGACGCGGCCGGGCGTCTGCTCTGGGTCGAAGGCGACCACAGCGTGCGCACGCTCACCGGCGAGATGGGCTTCGTCGCGGGGGCGAACTGGTCGGAGGCATCCGTCGGCACATCGGCCCCGGGCACGGCCCTCGCCCTCGGCCGCTCGGTGCAGATCCACGGCGCCGAGCACTTCAACCGGCTCGTGCAGCCGTGGTCGTGCACCGCGGCGCCGGTCTACGACCCCGAGACGCGGCGGCTGCTCGGCGTGATCGACGTGACCGGCGGGCCCGAGGCGGCGACGCCGCAGGCGCAACTGCTGGTGGATGCCACGGCGCGCGCCGTCGAGGGTGAATTGCTCGTCGCGCGCCTGCGAGCACGGGCGGCGGGGCCGGAGCAGCGCGCCGGGTGGAGTTCCGGGCGGCGGCGGAGTGCGCTGGGTGTCGGCGGGGGCGGCGGCGCGCGCCGAGCGGTCCGCGTCGCCGAGAGCGCGACACTGCGGGTGCTCGGGCGCGACCGCGGGCTGCTCGAGATCTCCGGCGCCGACGGCGAGACCGTCAGCGAACTGTCGGCCCGGCACGCCGAGATTCTGCTGATGCTGGCGGTCCACCGCGAGGGACTTTCGGCCGAGCGGCTGACCGAGCTCGTCTACGGGGCCGACGCGGGCGAGGGCACGCTGCGCCCCGAGATGGTGCGGCTGCGCAAGGTGCTCGAGCGCACGGCGCCGCACCTCGTTCCGACGTCTCGCCCGTACCGGCTGCCGGCCGAGGTCGACACCGACGCGCACCAGGTCGTGTCGCTGCTCGGCCGCGGTGCGCACCGCGTCGCGCTCGCCGCGTACCGCGGACGAGTGTTGCCCGATTCGACCGCCCCAGGCGTCGAGGAGTTCCGCGAGTCGGTGCGCACGGCGCTGCGCGAGGCGCTGCTCAGCGAGGCCTCGGTCGAGGTGCTGCTCGCGTACGCCGACACCGAAAACGGCGCGCAAGATGCCGACGTTCTGCGCCTCGCGCTGCAGCTGCTGCCGGCCCGCTCGCCGCGGCGCGCGGGTCTCGTCGCGCGGCTCGAGCAGCTCGAACGCTGACCCGGACCTGCGCCCTGACCTGGCCGGGCCCTCCCGGGCCGTGCGGAGTGCGGCGCGACCCGCGTCGCGTATTCAGTCTGTGCGGCGGGGCGGTGCGCGGCCGGGGCGCCATTCCGGAGTTCGGCACCAGCTGACGGCGTCGCGCAGACTGAATACCGTCCGTCCCGCCCCCGGCTCGCCCCGGCCGAGCCCCCGCGTTAAACCCGGCTCGGCGCACACCGCGCGGCGCGGTGGGTCTGGCAGGATGGGCAGCACGGAGGCATCCATGACCGCTGACAGCCCCACGCCCGATCTCGCGCGTCTCGCCGACGCGCACGGCGTCGCGACGGAGTACTGGTCGTTCTTCGGCGACCGCGTGACCGTGCCCGCGTCGACCCTGCGCGCGGTGCTCGCCGCCATGCACGTCGATGCGACGACGGATGCCGCGGTGTCGGCCGCGCTCGCCGAGGCTGACGCCGCGCCGTGGCGGGCTCTGCTGCCGCCCTCGCTCGTGTCGCGCCCGGCCGCGCGGCCGCTGCTCGTGCACGTGCGCGACGGGCACGATGTGCGCCTGATCGTCGCGCTCGAAGACGGGTCGTGGCGCGACCTGCCGATCCCCGCTCAGCAGCCGACCGCCCGCGAGGTCGACGGCGTCACGCGGTGGCGCGTCGAGGTGCCGCTGCCGGCCGACCTGCCGCTCGGCTGGCACACCGTGCACGCGACCGAAACGCCGTTCGGTGGTGGCGGCGAGGGCGCGCCGGCGGTTCGCGAGGCATCCATGTCTCTCGTCATCACGCCCGAACGCATGCCCGACCCGCCCACTCGCCCGGGGCGCAGCCGCGGCTGGGGCCTCATGGCGCAGCTGTACTCGGGGCGGTCGCGCGCCTCGTGGGGCCGCGGCGACTTCGCCGATCTCGGCGATCTGGCGGCAGCCGCGGGCACGCGCGGGGCCGACTTTCTGCTCGTCAACCCGATCCACGCCGCCGAGGTCACGAGCCCGATCGAGGCGTCGCCCTACCGCCCGGCGACGCGCCGCTTTCTCGCGCCGCTGTACGTGCGACCCGAAGAACTCCGCGAGGTCGCGTACCTGACCCCCGCCGAGCGGGCGCTCGTCGAGGCCGCCCGCGAGCCGGTCGCGGCGACCGACGACGACCCGACCCGCATCGATCGAGACGCCGTGTGGGCGGCCAAGCGCGCCGCGCTCGACGCGATCTTCCTCGCTCCGCTGTCACCGGGCCGCGCGGCCGAGCTCGCCGCGTTCAGCGCGCGCGAGGGGCAGCCGCTGCAGGACTTCGCCCTGTGGTGCGCCCTCGAAGAGCACTACGCCGGTGCCGACCGGCCCGCCGAGGCGGCCGACATCGACTCGCCGCTCGTCGCCGAGCTGCGCGACCAGCTCGCGGTGCGCGTGCAGTTCCACGTGTGGCTGCAGTGGATCTGCGATCAGCAGGTCGAACGCGCGCAGGCGGTGGCGAAGGCATCCGGCATGTCGATCGGCGTGATGCACGATCTGGCGGTCGGGGTGCATCCGGCCGGGTCGGATGCCTGGTCGCTCCGAGACATGTACGCCCAGGGCATGGCGGTCGGCGCCCCGCCCGACATGTACAACCAGCAGGGGCAGACGTGGAACCAGCCGCCGTGGCTGCCGAGCGCGCTCGCCGAAGCGGCGTATGCGCCGCTGCGCGACATGATCCGCACGCTGCTGCGGCACGCCGGGGCGTTGCGGATCGACCACGTGATCGGGCTCTTCCGGCTGTGGTGGATTCCCGCGGGACTCTCGCCCGCCGCCGGCACGTACGTGCGCTACGACCACGAGGCGATGGTCGGCGTGCTCATGCTCGAGGCGCAGCGCGCCGGCGCCGTGCTGATCGGCGAAGACCTCGGCAACGTGGAGCCGTGGGTGCGCGACTACCTGTC
>RRZU010722384.1_pt1 | contig 10543 bp, 8 predicted proteins | sample 2165561 | NCBI WGS metagenome assembly RRZU01 (sample SAMN10456909, study PRJNA506462) | wastewater metagenome | isolation source: wastewater sludge | place: USA: Moscow, Idaho | reverse complement strand
GCGGATTACAAAATACACAAATTGCTTGAGTTTACGGGAAGCAATTCCGACGTTGCCGACCCGTGGTATTCGGGCGACTTTGACAAAGCATACAATGACATAGAAAAGGGCTGCAATGCTCTTCTCAATTTCCTCCTCTTTGAAAATTCTTGACTTTGATTACAAAAGTTGATACAATACAATAGCTCACTCGGAGGGCTGGTTATCGTATGGAAATAACAAGCCGGATAAGGTGCAGGCTGAAATGCCCGTTCCATATCCGGTCTTTTTTAATATTCAAGGAGTAGGTATGGATCTTTTAAAGGATAATGTCGGTAAGCTTTACCGTAAATTTTTTATAGCTTCATTCGGAAGTGCACTGATAGCGTGCATTTACGGACTTGTGGATATGGCTATGGTAGGGCAGTATCACGGACCGGACGGCTCTGCCGCAATGGCGGTAATTGCCCCAATTTGGAATATTATATACAGCTTTGGGCTTTTGTGCGGTATAGGCGGCTCGGTGATTTATGCCGTCGCAAGGGGAGAACGCGATGACGTAAAAGCGGCAAACGGATATTTTACCTCTGCATTTATACTCGGAGTTTTATGGGCATTGATACTTTGGGTCTTGGTGTGGGTCTGCGAGGAACCGCTTCTCAGGCTTTTCGGCGCAAATGACGCACTTATGCCGCTTTGCAAAGAATATATGGTAGCCCCAAAGCTCACTGTTCCCGTATATGTATTTATAAATCTGCTCTCGTCGTTTCTCCGTAATGACGGTGACCCCGGCAGAGCCACAAAAGCCGTTATTTTCGGCGGTATATTCAATGTGTTCGGAGATTATTTCTTTGTGTTCACATTGGATATGGGAATTAAAGGCGCGGGAATTGCAACAGCAATGGGAGCTTCAATGTCCGTTCTTGTGATGCTTACGCATTTTATCAGCAAAAAGAATACGTTGAAATTCGTAAAGCCTCTAAGAATACTTAACAGCTTTAAAATGATAAGCGTCAACGGATTTTCTTCATTTATAGTTGACGTGGCAATGGGCATAGCCACAATGCTGTTTAACCGCCGTGTAATGGAGTATCTCGGTACGGACGCACTTGCGGTTTACGGAGTAATAGTTGTTGTAGGCACTCTTGTACAGTGCTGCTCTTACGGTATAGGTCAGGCGGCACAGCCCGTAATTTCGCGTAATTTCGGTGCCGGACTTACAGACAGAATTAAGACAATGCTTAAGTACAATATCATAACCGCCGCCGTTTTCGGAGCAATTTGGACGGTTCTTTCTATGGCTATGCCGCAGGTGTTTATAAAGCTGTTTATGACGCCCACTCCCGAGGTGCTGTCAATAGCTCCCGGAATAATCAGAATTTATGCGATTTCATTTATACTGCTGCCGTTCAATATCTATTCAACGTACTATTTCCAGGCTATTATGAGAGCCAAGATATCACTTATCGCATCCGTTGCAAGAGGTATTGTAATAAGCGGTGCTCTGATACTTTTATTGCCTGTTGCTTTCGGCGGAAATGCAGTTTGGTGGGCAATGCCTATAACAGAAGCCGTTGTATTTGTGTATTCGGCTGTTATGATGAAAAAAGTGAAGCTGTCAAGATAGTATTCTGCTGTCGAGCAAAAAACGAGTCATTGCAAAAGCAGTCAAAAGGGTGTATGCTTATCTTGATTTTTACTGAAAAGAGGAGTTTTCGGTTGACTGTTGACGAAGCACTCTCAAGGCTTCAAAAATCTGCTTTCAGAGCTAAATTTCATCTGTCCGATGAGGACATAAATTATATCGACAAAAAAGGCTTGGATACCGTAAAAAGCCATGCGGAGGATTTTATAAAAAAACGTCTTGCACCGGCGGTTATACCAAACGACGGCAAGCAAACGCCGATGCGCGGTCACCCCGTGTTTAAGGCTCAGCATGCCTGCGCCTGCTGCTGTCGAGGGTGTTTAAATAAGTGGTATCATGTAGAAAAGGGCAGAGAATTGTCTTATGACGAGCAAAGGCGGATAGTTAATCTGTTAATGGCTTGGATAGAAAGAGAATACCGCAGTTATAAAAATAATACATAAAAGCAGTCCCGTGAAGGAGAGTAAACTTCACGGGACTTTTTCTTTATTCAATTATTCGCTTACTAAGTTTTTAATGACCTCAACCATCTTGAGCATAGCATTTACAGGTATTGCCTCATAAATACTGTGGAAGTTCATTCCACCGGTTGAAAGGTTGGGGCAGGGCAGACCCTCAAACGAAAGCCTTGCACCGTCGGTTCCGCCGCGTATCGGTGTAATTTGCGGCTCCACACCGGCTTTACGCATTGCTTTTTTTGCTCGTTCTACTATGTCTATATGCTCTTTAATGACATCAAGCATATTGTAATAGCTGTCTTTAATTTCAGCCGAAACCGTGTTTTCTCCGTATTTGCGGTTGAAAAATTCAACAAGTACGGTAATAAATTCCTTGCGCTTTGCAAAGCTTTGCTTGTTGTGATCTCTGATTATCATATGAAGAGTTGCCTTGCTCTCGTTGCCGTTAACCGATGAAACGTGATAAAATCCCTCGCGATTTTCGGTGTGCGCGGGAGCTTCGGCGGCAGGAAGCATATTTATAAATTCCGCAAGATACAAAACAGCGTTTTTCATCTTGTTTTTAGCCGAGCCGGGATGCGTGTTGACTCCGTTGAAGGTTATTTTTGCACCTGCCGCGTTGAAGTTTTCATATTCTATTCCGCCAAGCTCTCCGCCGTCAACGGTATATGCAAAATCCGCGTCAAAGGTTTCAAAATCGAACTTGTCGGCACCTCTGCCTATTTCTTCATCGGGTGTAAAACAAATTGAAATTTTGCCGTGGCAAAGCTCTGCGTCATCGCAAATTTCGCGGCACGCCTCGATTATTTCGGCAACACCGGCCTTGTCATCCGCGCCGAGAAGCGTTGTTCGGTCGGTAACTATAATATCCTCTCCCGAATATTTGGCATCTATCATCGGCGCATTTGTGCCGTCAAATTTTATTATTTTGGCTTTGACGTCTTTTCCGCTGACATCGGGGGATGTGTCCATATGAGAAATTAATCCGATTTTGGGAAGCTTCTCAAATCCTTTTGTAGCAGGTATATGTCCGTAAACATAACCGTATTTATCACGGTAAGCGTCACTTACACCTATGCTTTTCAGCTCTTTTACAAGGTAATCCGCAAGAACTGTTTGTTTTTCCGTTGACGGTATGCTCTCGCTGTTTTCGTTTGAGGTCGTTTCGAATTCGACGTATCTTAAAAATCTGTCAATAACACTCATCTTATTCATTCCTATCTGAAAAAATTATGCCTTTTCGGTACAAAATGATTTTAACATACGACTATTATCTTTTCAAGCACATAAAAACCGCCCGTACCTTAAACGATACGGGCGATCTGTTTTTGTGCTTAGTGTCTTAAGAGAAATTACTTCTCAAGGGTAGCATACTGGAAGTACCAATAGCCGTACGGGCTGTGCCATACGCCCTTAAGCTCGGGCTTCTGGAGCCAGAAGTCATTGTAATAAGCAACGGGGATGCAGGCGTAATCTTCCATCATGGTCTTTTCAGCCGCGTGGAGAGCCGCAAAGTGAGCTGCGGAGTCTGCAACCTTAGAGTTAGCAATGTCAGCGTCAAAAGCAGCGCTGTTGTATTTACCGTCGTTGTTGCCGTTGGTAGAAACGAAGAGCTCAAGTATATTTGAGGCGTCATTATAGTCCATTACCCAGCCGTTGCGAGCCATATCGTAATTGCCTGCACGACGCTGAGGAGTGAATGAAGACCATTCAACAATGTCAATCTTCATAGTGATACCGAGCTGAGCATAAGCACTCTGGAGATACTCTGCAACAGCCTTGTGGTAACCTGCATCGTTTGTTGAGTAGGTGATGGTCGGGAAGCCCTTACCGTCGGGATATCCTGCCTCTGCGAGAGCCTTTTTAGCCTCCTCGAGATTAGCCTGATAATCCTTGCTGATATAGGTCTCTCCGCCGTTTTCCTTAACTGCGTTATCGAAGAACATACCCTCGTTATCAACAACACCGGGACCTGCAAAGTTATAGGCGGGGGAGTATGTGCCCTGCATTATGGTGTTTGCAATGTAGTCGCGGTCAATTGCAAGGTTAAGAGCCTTGCGGACATTCTTGTTGTTGAAGGGAGCCTTGTTAAGGTTCATGCTGAGATAGTAGGTGCCGAGATTGGTGTCAACATAGAATTCTCCGCCGTCAGCAGCCTTCTTGAGAGTCGGGATTTCCTCGGTGGGAACATCCTTAATGAGCTGAGCCTCGCCGCTGTTGTATGCGGTGAAGGAAGCACTTGAGTTTTCGAGAAGCAAGAATGTGAGCTTGTTGTTAACTATGCGCTTTGAATCCCAACCACCTTTGTAGTTCGGGTTCTTTTTGCATACAATGCGCTCACCGGGAGTCCATTCGGTAATCATGTACGGACCGTTGCAGACATAAGTATCGGGTTTTGTAGCCCAAGAGTCACCGTTAGCTTCAACGGTAGCCTTCTGTACGGGGCTCATAGTGCCGAATGCAACGATTTTGTCAAAGTAAGAGCAGGGGTAAGCAAGCTTGACTGTAAGAGTTTTGCCGTCCTCGCTTGCTACAACGTTAAGCTTGTCGGGATCGGGAGTAGTAGTGGGCTTACCGTCTTCATCCGGATTGCCGATAGCGTCCTGATAGCCCTCAACCATACCGATAACAGTCTCGGCATAGGGAGCGGCAAGCTCTGTGTTTGTAAGGCGCTTAAAGGTATACTCAAAGTCCTTGGCGTTAAGCTCGGTGCCGTCAGACCATTTAAGACCGTCACGCATTGTGAAAGTCCAAGTAAGACCGTCATCGCTTACAGTGTACTTTTCAGCCTGACCGGGCTGAACCTTGTTGTCCTCATCAATTATGAGAAGTGTCTCATAGAGCGTGATGAGCATATTGCCGCCGTCAACAGCACTGTTAAGAGCGGGATCGAGCGTTTCGGTGTTAGGTCCTATCTGAACCGTTATACCGGCGTCGTCCTTTTTGCTGTTGCCGCATGAACTCAGGAGTGCCATTGCCGACAGACACATGACAACTGCGAGTATCGCAGCAATAAGTCTTTTGGTTTTCATTAAATACATCTCCTTCTTATAGCAACTCGCGCTGCTTAAAAATATATCCATTGTGCTCCAGATGCACAATAAACAACTATTTTACCTTGTCAAGGTGATGGCAAGCTGCAAAATGGCCTGCCGAGATTTCGCGAAGCTCCGGGCATTTTTCGGCGCAAAGGCCGTCGGCATACGGGCAGCGGGTCCTGAAACGGCATCCGCTCGGGGGATTCAGAGGACTCGGAACATCGCCCTCAAGAGGAATTCTGTGAGAGGAGCGTGCAATTATCGGGTCCGCCTCCGGTATAGCCGAAATAAGGCTCTTAGTGTATGGATGCGCGCTGTGTGTTATAAGCTCGTAGCTGTCGGCGAGCTCAACGAGCTTGCCGAGATACATTACGCCTATACGGTTTGAAATATGTCTTACGACGCTTAAATCGTGCGCTATGAAAAGGTAGGTGAGACCGAGCTCGTTCTGCAAATCCTCAAACATATTGACGACTTGTGCCTGGATTGAAACGTCAAGAGCCGATACAGGCTCGTCGCATACGATAAATTCCGGATTTACCGCAAGAGCTCTCGCTATGCCGACGCGCTGTCTCTGACCGCCCGAAAACTCGTGCGGATAGCGGTTGGCGTGCTCGCTGTTAAGACCGTCGGTCTCAAGAAGCGATATGATTTTGTCGCGTCTTTCCTTTTTGTTGGCGGCAAGATGATGAATATCAATAGCTTCGCCGACAATATCTCCTATCGTCATACGCGGGTCAAGACTCGCATACGGGTCCTGAAATACCATCTGCATCTTTCTTCGATAGGGGAGCATATTCACCGCGATTTTTTTCTTTTTGTCAAATATGACGTCTCCGTCATATATTATTGTTCCGTCTGTGGGCTCGTAAAGCCTTAAAAGAGTGCGCCCTACTGTGGTTTTACCGCAGCCGGATTCGCCGACGAGCCCGAGAGTTTCGCCTTTTTTTATATAAAACGAAACATCGTCTACCGCCTGAACGTATTTTTTCTTTTTGCCTCTGCCTCCGGCAGGAAAGTACTGCTGCAAGTGCTGTACTTCTATGAGCTTTTTATCGTCACTCACAGTCTTTCTCTCCTTCCTCAAATTCTTCTTTTTGAAGCAGCCAGCAATGGCTGTAATGTGTGTCGCTTAAAACCGTTTTCGGCGGCATTTGCTTTAAGCATATCTTCATGCATTTTGAACATCTCGGTGCAAACGGACACCCTGCCGGCGGGTTGAGAAGATCGACCGGCTGCCCTTCAATCGGTACAAGCCTTTCCTTACTTTCGACATTCAGCTTCGGAATGGATTTTATAAGACCCTTTGTGTATTCGTGCTTCGGCTCATAAAATATCTCGTCTGCCGTGCCGTATTCAACTATATGACCCGCATACATAACTGCAATTTTTTCGCACATACTCGCGACAACGCCAAGGTCGTGAGTTATCATAATTATGCTCATTCCGAGCTTTTTACGCAAATCCTGCATAAGGTCAAGTATCTGCGCCTGAATTGTGACGTCAAGAGCCGTTGTAGGTTCGTCGGCTATTAAAAGCTTCGGCTCGCAGGCAAGAGCTATGGCAATCATAACTCTCTGGCGCATACCGCCCGAAAGCTCGTGCGGATACTGTTTAAGTCGCTTGGTAGGCTCGTTAATGCCTACAAGCTCCAAAAGCTCCTTAGCGCGCTCATATGCCTGTTTTTTGTCTTTATCCGTATGCAGCCTTATAACCTCTGTTATCTGGTTGCCTATTGTGTAAACGGGATTAAGGCTCGTCATAGGGTCCTGAAATATTATGGAAACCTCGTTTCCTCTTATCTTTCTGAAATCCTTATCGGTCATCTTTTCAATTTCGTGACCGTTAAATCTGATTGTTCCGCCTATAAGCTTGCCAGGGTATGCGGTAAGCCCCATTATTGAATATGCCGTGACGGATTTTCCCGAACCCGATTCACCGACTATTCCGAGAACCTCGCCTTCATCCATCGAAAACGAAACGCCGTTAAGTGCTTTGACTTCGCCTGCGGGAGTAAAGAACGACAGCTTCTCGTCTTTTATTTCCAAAAGTTTTTCACTCAAAATATTTACCCTCCTTTAGTTCTTGAGCTTCGGGTCGAACGCGTCGCGCAGCCCGTCTCCGAGAAGGTTAAAGGCAAGTATGATAACGCTTATCAGTAGCGCCGGTAAAAACAGCAGATATGGATAAGTGTTCATACCCTTTACGGCCTCCGTGGCAAGAGAACCGAGCGACGGCATGGGAGCCGTAACGCCGAGTCCGAGGAAACTCAAATAGCTTTCGGTAAATATTGCGGAGGGTATCTGAAGCGTGGTTGTTACTATAAGAGTACCTATGCAGTTCGTCAAAAGGTGCTTTCTGATTATACGCGAATTGCTTGCACCGAGTGCTCTTGCCGCGGTAACGTATTCGGACTCCTTGAGTACAAGTATTTGAGAACGTGTTATTCTTGCCATACCTACCCAGTATATCAAAACGAATACAAGGAATATTGCTATAAGGTTCGGTCCCATTCTCTGCATCCAAGTAAAACCCGGATTTGCAGAGAGCGCTTCGAGTCGCGGCTTTAGGGAGGTTGCAAGCAGAATTATTAAAAGTATATCGGGAATGGTATATAAAATGTCGGTAAAACGCATCATTATATTATCGACCCAACCGCCGGCAAAACCGGCTATTGCACCGAACAGCGAGCCGACTATAAGAACCAGCGCTGCGCACACAAGACCTACCGTAAGGCTTATTCTTGTGCCCATCATAAGGCGAACGGCAAAGTCTCTGCCGAGCTTATCCGTTCCGCAGATGTGAGGAAATACCTTTTGACCCGCGTCTATTTGCGCCTGTTCTGTTTCGCTGTACTGAAACGGGGAGAGGTTCTCGCTGTATTTTATTTGCTGCTCATAGCTGTACGGCCAAAAGCTGGGAAGAATGTAAGCAAAAACCACTATCAGTAAAATAAAGACAAGACTTATCATGGCAACCTTGTTTTTACGCAGACGTCTGAGGCCGTCCTTCCAAAAGTTGACGCTGTCTCGCATTACAACAAGGTTTTCTTTTTCCGTCGTTGTAGCCGGTATAAAATCGTCTGCCTTCAAATGCAGACTCGGAAATTTTTTGTTCATCGGCGATGCCGCTCCTTACTTAAGTTTGATTCTCGGGTCGATTATTTTATACAGTATGTCAACTATGACGTTTGCAACTATGATAAGTGTCGCAAGGACAATTGTTGTTCCCATTATCATGGTGTAGTCGCGGTTGACTATGGCCGAAACAAATTCACGGCCGAGACCGGGTATTGCAAATATCTGTTCTACTATAAACGAACCCGTCATAAGGCTTGCGAGCATTGGTCCGACGTATGTTATTACGGGGAGTATTGCGTTTCTGAGAGCATGCTTGAAGAGTATTTTGAAGTTCGAAAGGCCTTTGGCTTTTGCCGTTCTTATATAATCCTGCCCCATAACGTCCAAAAGACTTGAGCGCATAAGCCGCGTTATATATGCCGTCGGGTAAACCGACAGCGCCGTCACCGGCATTATATATGATGACAGCGTGTTAAGACCTACCGTTGGCAGCAGATTTAGCTTGCTGCCGAATGTATACAGTAAAATTACGCTGATTATAAAGCTCGGTATTGCGATACCGCACGTCGCGAGTACTATAATAAAGTTATCGGCAAATTTACCTCGGTTGTATGCCGAAAGACATCCGAGCGGTATGCCTACAAGAAGAGAGACGAGAACAGCTATTCCGGCGAGCTTTGCCGATACGGGGAATTTAGAAAAAATAATGTCCGATACGGTTCTTCCTCTTTGACGTAAGCTTACGCCCATATCGCCCTTGATAAAATCGGTGATATAGGTTATATATTGCTCAAATAAAGGTTTGTCCAATCCGTATTTTGCCGCGAGAGCTTCCTGTGCAGCCTTGCTTATGGATTTTTCCGCAACGAACGGACCGCCGGGAACAAGGTTCATAAGGAAAAACGTCAGCGTGGCAACAATGAAAATGCTGAGCAAGCCCATTGCTATGCGCTTGATGATGTACTTGGTCAAATGATAGACCCCCTGTTAATTTGTGTATTTTTTTCAAAAGACATAGAAGTCTTTTTATATTATTGTCTCAAATAACCAATTATTGCTAAATCACAGGTATTCTTGACGACATTATTTGTACATTTTAGCACAATGGCTCACTAAAATCAAGATTTTTGCCTTGTATTTATTCAATTATTCCGCAAAGCAAAGCATTTTTTCGTGATATGTACCGATATAAGACATTTTGCCCACTAAATAACGATTTAAAAATATTTGTAATTTTTTCTTGACAAAGAAAGAACGGCGTGATAACATTGTGGCAACATCTAAAAAACCTGTGATTAAGAAGAGTAGCTTTACTTAAAGCTTGCAGAGAGCGGTTGTCGGTGGAAATACCGCAGGGGAGAGTACAGCGAATGGACTTATGAGGGCGGCACGAAAGCGTTTGCGAGTAGCGGCCGACGGGTTCCGTACCCGTTATCAGAGCGGCTTATATGTAAGTATAAGAAACGAGCGGTCGGTTTATCCGGCAATTTGGGTGGTACCGCAGGATTCAAAGTCTTGTCCCATATATGGGATAAGGCTTTTTTTATTTGCTTATTAAGGAGAAAAGAATGCAATATTATTTAAGACGATGGCGATGGCGATTTTTAAATAATAACATTGTACACTGATTTATTTTAAAAATTAAGGAGTCATCATCATGAAAAAAGTAAAAATAACGGTAGCGGTAATTTTAGCGGCAATAACAATATTCTTCGTAGGCTGTACGGCGAAAAAAGACAAGGTTCCGGTAATAGGCATCAGTCAGTACGGTGAGCACGCCTCGCTTGATAATTGCCGCGAGGGCTTCCTTCTCGGTCTTAAGGAGGCCGGACTCACAGAGGGTGAGGATTACACAATAGATTATCAGAATGCTTCGTTTGACAATGCCACCGCAACACAGATTGCCAATAACTTCTCTTCCAAAAACGTCGCGCTTATGTGCGCCATAGCAACCCCCTCGGCAACAGCTTGCTACGCTGCGGCAGAGGATAAAAACATTCCGGTTGTATTCAACGCCATAACAGACCCCGGTGAAGCAGGTCTTACAACAGGCAACATCACGGGCGTTTCGGATAAGCTTCCCGTTGACCCGCAGCTTGAGCTTATAAGAAAACTCCAGCCTGATGCAAAAACAATCGGTATCATCTACACAACAAGCGAACCGAATTCGGTATCGGCAATCGCCGAGTATAAAGAAAAAGCAGGCAACTACGGATTTACTATTGAAGCCATAGGTGTTGCCGATCAGGCGTCCGTTACACAGGCTGCCGATACTCTTATAAACAAGAAGGTTGATTGCATCACAAACCTTACCGACAATAATGTTGTAGGCGTCCTTCCGTC
>RRZU010307195.1_pt1 | contig 10545 bp, 10 predicted proteins | sample 2165561 | NCBI WGS metagenome assembly RRZU01 (sample SAMN10456909, study PRJNA506462) | wastewater metagenome | isolation source: wastewater sludge | place: USA: Moscow, Idaho | reverse complement strand
CGCCATGCCTGGCCTGGCTGCGTTGTACCAGCGGCTGGTGGATGCGCTGCTGCCGCTGCGCGAACTGCCGCGTCAGGCCGACGCACGGGCGCAGGAACTGGCCATTCGCCACGCCCTGCGACACCCGGAACATGCCGCGCCGCTGCCGGCCAGCCGCCAGCCACCGCAACCGGTGCTGCTGTGGCTGCATCCCAACCCGCCCGGCCACCCTGGCGCGCCGGCTGGTCACGACGTGGCCCATCCGGATGACGAAGACGCCAGCCGCAGCCGCGATGGCAAAAAACGCCGACGCTATCGCGCCCGGCAAGACACGCCGGACGAACGGCAAAACGGCATGCTGCTGGTGTTTCGCGCCGAGAGCATTTTTACCTGGGACGAGTATGTGCGGGTCAATCGCCATACCGACGATGATGACATGGACGACAATGGCGCCGCCGCCGAGGACATGAACACCCTGACCGTCAGCCGCGACACCCGCCGCCGCGCCAGCCGGCTGAAATTCGACCTCGACCTGCCTGCCGCCGCCTATGACGACACCCCATTGGGCAGCGGCATCCTGTTGCCAGAATGGGACTACAAGCGCCAGCGTCTGGTGGCCGACCATGCCCGCATCCAGCCCATGCTGCCGCGCGACGCCAGCCCGGCGGCGCTGCCCGAACGGCTGTTGCCAATGGCCAGACGCCTGCGCCGCCAGTTTCAGGCGCTGTCGCCCGAGCGCACGCGCAAAAGCGGCGAAACCAGCGGCCCGGACATTGATCTGGACCGGCTGATCCGCTTTCTGGCCGAACGCCGCAGCGGTGTGGCAGTGGCCGAGCCGGCGCTGTACCAGGCCTGGCCGCCAGGCGGGCGCAGCATGGCCTGCCTGCTGCTGGCCGATGTGTCACTTTCCACGGAAAGCTGGCTGGGCGAGGCCGGGCCGGTGATTGGGGTGATCCGCGACAGCCTGCTGCTGTTTGCCGAAGCGCTGGCGGCCTGTGGCGATGCATTTGGGCTGTACGGGTTTTCGTCCATCCGCCGTGACGAAGTGCGCTTTTTGCTGCTGAAAGACTTTGCCGAACGCTACGACGACGCCAGTCGCGGGCGGATTCTGGCGCTGCGTCCCGGCTACTACACCCGGATGGGCGCCGCCATCCGCCAGTCCACCCGCATCCTGCTGGAACAAGCCGCCCAGCGCCGCCTGCTGCTGATTGTGTCGGATGGCAAGCCTAATGACCTGGACCACTACGAAGGCCGCTACGGTGTGGAAGACACCCGTCAGGCGGTGCTGGAAGCCCGCCGCGCCGGGCTGATTCCGTTTTGTGTGACGGTGGACCGCGAAGCGGGTGAATATCTGCCTCACCTGTTTGGCCGGCGCGGCTATAGCGTGGTCCACGACGCCCGGCGCCTGCCGCAGGTGCTGACCCGGCTGTATGCCAGTTTGACTGGGTGAGGTGTTTCAGTCTGGCAAGATGAGGTGTGCTGTCCTTGCAATCATAATAAGTCATCCTACCAATTTATGGGTACGTCAACGCAGCCGTTCGCCGACGCATCAGGAAGAGCCCCGTTACCGCGATAAGAGCCATCCCGAGAAAGGGCAGCACGGTCAAGTTGACTGATTCCCACCCCCATGCATTGAGCAAGCCTCCAGCCGAGAATGATGCAAGGCTTACTGCACCAAACATCAGGAAGTCATGAGCCGCCTGAGTTTTGGCGCGCTCTGTCGGGCGATAGGTTTCGGTCAGTAGCGCTGTGCCACCGATGAACAGGAAGTTCCAACCCACACCAAGCAGGATCAAACCGGACAGAAAGTGCAGGAACTCTATACCACTCAAGGCAATGGCAACATGCCCGGCCAGCAGCACGATTCCGAGGCCCATGATGGTCAGCACGCCATAGCGGCGAATCAGATTGCCGGTGAAAAACGAAGGTACGAACATGCCCAGCACATGCCACTGAATCACCGTTGCTGACGATCCCAAAGACTGCCCACACATCTGCATGGCCAGTGGTGTCGCCGTCATCACCATAATCATCACGGCATAGCCAACCGATGAGCCAATCAACGCCGTCAGGAACACGGGCTGACGCATGATTTCAAGCAGCGGGCGAGCTGGCCCGTGTACTTCGCTGACCACCACAGGCGGAATGTTGATGTGAGTCACGATCAGCAAGGCAAGCGCGCTCACCGCGAACAGTGCAAGGTAGGCCGCCATGAATGGCACTGGGCCAATGCCCTGCGTCACCCGCGCAATGTTTGGCCCGGCCAGCGCCGCCACCACGCCGCCCGCGATCACCCACGAAATGGCTCGGCTCTTGAAGTCAGCACTCGCAATATCTGCGGCTGCGAAACGGTAGTACTGGGCAAAACCTTGATAGCCGCCCACCAGCATGTTCGCAAAGACGAACAGCCAAAAGTCATGTACCCAGATGGCTGCGGCTGCGGTCAGGCCCGCCGTGCAGCCCAGTGCCGTCCCAAGTAAAAATCCAGCCTTTCGACCAAAGCGCTGCATGAACATCGAAGCCGGGATCATGGTGGCAGCAGCGGCAACCATCATCATGGCAATAGGCAAGGTGGCAAGGCTCTTGTCGGTTTCGAGCTGCAAGCCAACCAGGCCCGAGAGGGTCATCACCATCACGGAGATGGTTTGAAAGAGGGCCTGCGTACCGGCAAGCAACAGCACATTGCGTGTTTCTCCGGGTGTCGGGTTCATTGCCTGCCTCTCAAAACACGAATACTTTGTCTGCCCACTCCGACCAGTCGGCCAGCTCCTCAAGGGTTCCACGGTGCGCACCGTCCATCAGCTCATCACCTTTCATGCCTCGCGCATCCATGCAGGTGCCGCACACCCCCACGGCGTCAGCCGCTGCGCGGGCGACACGCCCGAGCATCAGTTGTACGTTGTAGAAGCCTGTCGGCACCTTTTGCCCAGCTTTGGCTGCAATCGCGGCATCGCCCATTAGGAAAACACGAATTTGGCTACCCTCTTGCTTGGTCAGAGCCCCGGAGAGACGCAAACCGTTGTAGGTGCGCTCGTCGCCATAGGGGGCACCGTTGAGGATGAAAAGGTTTTTCATGGCTAATTCTCCATTTAATCTAATAATCTAAAGAGTGTTAGATTATATTGCGAAATAACCAATTCCTGTCAACCCATTGACGTTAGCTCCATCTACGGACACTCTGTCACTATGAGTACAAATCGAGAACTAAAGGATACCCTGTACGAACAAGTTGCACGCATTGCCAAAGCCGCCGCCAGCCCGAAGCGCTTGGAGCTGATTGAGTTGCTTTGTCAGGCTCCGAAGCCCGTTGAGGTGTTAGCCAGCGAAGCGGGCATCAGTGTGAAACTCACCAGCGCGCACCTCAAGGAACTACGCATGGCACGGCTGGTAGATAACGAGCGGCAAGGCAAGCACATCATCTATCGTATCGCCAGCCCAGAGGTGCCACGTTTCTGGGTGCTGCTGCGAACCTTGGCAGAAGATCGTCTGTTTGAGCTGCAAGATGCTGTGCGACAGCTCACTGCCTCAAACGGGGAATGGCGTGCGGAGAATCGGGCCGAGCTGCTGCGCAAAGCACAGGAAGGCGAGGTTGTCGTGATCGATGTACGACCACCCAACGAGTTTGAGCAAGCGCATCTGCCTTTTGCTCGTTCGATGCCGCTGCAAGAGCTGCGTGCCCGTGTTGAGGAGCTGCCCAAAAACAAGCCTATTGTAGCGTACTGCCGTGGGCCGTATTGCCTCATGTCGGCGGATGCCGTCCGGCTGCTGCAGGCGCAGGGCTATGATGCCGTTGCGCTGCGGGAAGGCGTGGCGGAATGGATCGCGGCTAGCAGTTAACGCGTTCTACGTGGCTGGAGCAATCGAGCTATGCTTGACCGGGTAGCCCCGTGGTGGCCGAGGCTACTCACGGCCTCAATGTTGGTGGCGGTGGTGGATATCCGGGTAGTGCGTGTGCTTGTGCGTCATCATGACATGCTGATGCGAATGGTTGTGCGGCTCTTGGCCGCCCCAGTCGAAGTCGTGCACATGCTGATGGTGCGCGTCATGTACATGGCGATGCTGGTGCTCCAGTGCCTCATGTTTGTGCTCGTGCTCATGCCGCTCGGTCAGATGCAGCCACACGCCGGCAGCCATCAGCGCACTGGCCAGCCAGAAGGGCAGCGCGGTGGGCTCGCCCAGCAGCAGGATAGCCAGCGCGGCGCCGATGAACGGCGCGGTCGAGAAGTAGGCACCGGTACGCGCCGCACCCAGGCCGCGTAGCGCCAGTACGAACAGCACCAGGCTCACGCCATAGCCGAGGAAACCCAACAGCATGGCTGGCAGCAGGATTGGCGCGGCTGGCAGACTGGCGCCGAGGAACAGTGCCACACCAAGGTTGGCTGCACCGGCCACCAGCCCCTTGGTGCCGGCAATGAACAAGGCATCGCTGGCCGATACCTTGCGCGTCAGGTTGTTATCTACCGCCCAGGCCAGGCAGGCAGCGGCAATCAGTAGTGGGCCGACAAGGCTATTGGCTGCCTGGCCGGAGGCCGGAATGGTGCTCAGTAGCAAGCCACCAGTCACGATCAGCACCATGCCCAGCACGATGCGGCGGTCGGCGTTTTCCCGGAAAACCACCCAGGCCAGCACCGCAGTCAGCACTGCCTCCAGGTTGAGCAGCAACGAGGCGGTGGCAGCGCTGGTGTGCGCCAGGCCGGCCATCAACAGCACCGGGCCGGCGATGCCGCCGGCAGCAATCGCTCCTAGCAGCCAGGGCCACTCTGCCACCGGCAGCCCTGATGCCTGCCAGCCGCGGTCGCGTAGCAGGCGCACCAGGCTCAGCCCCAGGCCGCTGCCGAGGTAAAGCAGACCGGCCAGCAGGAAAGGTGACAAGCCGCCCAGCAGCTGCTTGGCCAGCGGCGTGCTGGCTCCGAACAGCGCCGCTGCGCCCAGCGCTGCGAGTACCGACGGCGAAAAATCCAGTGTCTTCATTTTTGTGTTTCCCCGTGCACATGTGCATCGTTGCTGTAGTGGCTACCAGATACATGGCTATGCGTCAGCTCAGGGCTGCGCCAGCTATTATCTCCTGGGTAGTCGAGCTCGCGCAGGATGCCGCAGTCGCGGGTAGCCTGAGCGGCATGGCACTGGCTGCGCAAGTCGATCAGTTGCGCCTCCAGTGCCCGTAGTTCGGCCATCCGGGCCTGTACGTGCAACAGGTGGGCATCGATCAACTCGTTGATGGATTCGCAGCTGGCATCCGGCTGCTGGCGGGCGTCCAGCAAGGCGCGAATCTCGCCATGGGTCATGTCCAGCGAGCGGCAACGGCGGATGAAGGTCAGCCGGTCGAGATGACTGTGGCTGTACTGCCGGTAATTGTTGCTCTCGTTGCGCATGGCGGCATGCAGCAAGCCTTCGCGCTCGTAGTAGCGCACCGTCTCCACCGGGCAGCCGGCCTGCTTCGCCAATTCTCCGATTTGCATTTGGTACCTTTACTCTGCTTGACCCTGTAGCCACTTCAGGGTGTTGAATGTCAAGCATACGACGAAAAACGGAGTTCCACCATGTCCAGTTGCTGCGATCACGACCATCACGACAAGAAGCCAGCCACAGGTGCAACGCTACAGCCACCGCAGCCTGCCGACGAGCCCCCCAAGCGGCGCGTCATCCCCATCATGGGTCAGCTGCAAGCGCTGCCGCATGATCATGAGCACGGCCACGCGCACCAGTCCGCACACGACCATGGCCACCAACATGATCACGCCGGCAATGCCTGCTGCGCGCCGGCGCCGGCCAGCTTTGGCAGCCTGGCGGTAGCGGAGGTGGTGGCCGGCGGGGTGCGTACCTCAATGCGCATCATGCAGATGGATTGCCCGACCGAGGAGGCGTTGATCCGCAAGAAGCTGGGCGGCATGGCGACGGTGAGCAGCCTGGAGTTCAACCTGATGCAGCGCGTGCTGACAGTGGTGCATGCGCCCGATGCGCTGGAGGCTGTGCTGGATGCGGTGCGCTCACTGGGCTTTACGCCTGAGCTGCCGGATGCCAGTGGCCAGCTGGTGGCCAGCCAGGAAACCGCCAAGCCGTGGTGGCCGCTGGCGCTGGCCGGGGTGGCGGCACTGGCGTCGGAAGCCGCCAGCTGGATGGGGTTGCCCGGCTGGTTGGCTGCAAGCCTGGGCATCCTGGCGGTGGCGCTGTCCGGGGTGACCACCTACAAGAAGGGCTGGGTGGCAATCAGCAACGGTAATTTGAACATCAACGCGTTGATGAGCATTGCCGTTACTGGTGCCCTGGCGCTGGGGCAGTGGCCGGAGGCGGCCATGGTGATGGTGTTGTTCACCATGGCCGAGCTGATCGAGGCCAAGTCGCTGGATCGGGCACGCAACGCCATTGCCGGGCTGCTGAAGCTGGTGCCGGAGATGGTTACCGTGCAGCAGGCGGATGGCCGCTGGCAGGAGGTCGATGCCGGCACGGTAGTTGTGGGCAGCGTGGTGCGGGTCAAGCCCGGTGAGCGCATCGGACTGGATGGTGAGATCGTCAGTGGCCGCTCCAGCGTCAACCAGGCGCCGATCACCGGTGAAAGCCTGCCGGTGGACAAGGCCGAAGGCGACACCGTGTTCGCCGGCACCATCAATGAATCCGGCTCCTTGACCTACCGGGTGACAGCGGCAGCCAGCAACACCACGCTGGCGCGCATCATCCATGCGGTAGAAGAGGCCCAGGGGGCCAAGGCGCCGACACAGCGCTTCGTGGACCAGTTTTCCCGTGTCTACACCCCGGCGGTGTTCGCCATTGCACTGCTGCTGGCTATCCTGCCGCCTTTGCTATTGGGTGCCAGCTGGCATGACTGGATCTACAAGGCGCTGGTGTTGCTGGTGATTGCCTGCCCATGTGCACTGGTTATTTCCACCCCGGTCACCATCGTCAGCGGCCTAGCCGCCGCCGCACGCCACGGCATCCTGATCAAGGGCGGCGTCTATCTGGAAGAAGGTCGCAAGCTGGCGTGGCTGGCACTGGACAAGACCGGCACCCTCACCCACGGCAAGCCGGAGCAGACCGATTTCGAGTCGCGAGGCGCACTGGATGCCGTGCACTGCCGCAGTCTGGCGGCCAGCCTGGCCGACCGCTCCGACCACCCGGTGTCGCAGGCGATTGCCCGTGCGGCCAACGTTGGGGCCGGTGCGCACGCGACGGTGGCGGATTTCGAGGCGTTGCCTGGCCGTGGCGTGCGTGGCGTGATCGAGGGCAAGGCCTACACGCTGGGCAACCATCGCCTGCTGCATGAGCTCGACCTGTGCAGCCCGGAACTGGAGGCCCGGCTGGATGCATTGGAGCGCCAGGGCAAGACAGTAGTGATGCTGAGCGACAGCCTGCAGGTGCTGGCCTTGTTCGCGGTAGCGGATACGGTGAAGGACAGCAGCCGCGCCGCCATTGCCGAGCTGCACCAGCTGGGCGTCAAGACGGTGATGCTGACCGGCGACAACCCGCACGCCGCAGCAGCGATCGCCCAGCAGGTCGGTATCGATCAGGCACGCGGCAACCAGTTGCCGGAGGACAAGCTGCAGGCCGTGGCCGCGTTCGAACAGGAGGGTACGGTGGGCATGGTGGGCGACGGCATCAACGATGCCCCGGCACTGGCGCGCGCCCATATCGGTTTCGCCATGGGTGCCATGGGCACCGATACCGCGATCGAAACCGCCGATGTGGCGCTGATGGACGACGACCTGCGCAAGATTCCGACCTTCGTGCGTTTGTCGCGTGCCACCCGGGCGGTGCTGGTACAGAATATCGTACTGGCGCTGGGCATCAAGAGCCTGTTCCTGGTACTGACCCTGCTTGGCCTGGGCACCATGTGGATGGCGGTGTTTGCCGATGTGGGCGCCAGCCTGCTGGTGGTGGGTAACGGCCTGCGCCTGCTGCGCAAGTAAAGCAAGGTTGGCCGCTCTGCCGCGTGGAACCCGCACGATACCGCCGGGTCACACAGCACGGCGCGGCCAGTGCATTAGGTCCTGCCGCTTGTGCGGCAAGACTCCGTTTTGCCCAACAGTCATTTCATCAAGGAGCTGCCATGAAGTGCCCAGTATGTCCCGATGTGACACTGACCATGACCGAACGCCAGGGCATTGAAATCGACTACTGCCCGCAATGCCGCGGCGTGTGGCTGGACCGTGGCGAACTCGACAAGATCATCGAGCGCTCGGCTGGCGACACGCGCCCGGCTCCGCAGGCTCAGCCCTACCAGGCACCACAGCCGGCACCGCAACCGTATGACAGTCATGGCCAGCCGCATCGTCAGCATGACTACCACGAGCGCAAACACGGCCACCACAAGTCGTTCTGGAAAGATCTGTTCGACTAGCCCACCACCCGGATGCCTACCTGACTGCTATCGCATGCGTATTATTCGCTTCGTCTACCTGTTTCTGGCGCTGATGCTGCTGTCGCTGCAAGCCATGGGCATGCCGCATGGCGGCAGTGTATGTGCCGATGCGGCGCTGCCGTGCTGCGGACAGGCGGGCGCCGGCAAAGTCAGCGGCGAGCTGGAACAGCCCTTGGGCGATGCGGATTGCTGTACCCTACAGACCGGCCCCCAGCCGGTTGTCGGCCTGCACTTGCCTGGCGCGTTCATGGCGCCACAACAGCCCTATGCACCGCCCCCGCTGGCGGCACGGGCCATTGCCCCGCCGCTGCGACCTCCTGCCCTCTGAATCCATTCTGCTGATCGACACCGTGGTGTCGTATTGCCCGTTGACCGCCGCCGGCATGTCCGGTCGCGGTGTATCTCCATTCTGACAAAAGCCATTTCATGACCTCTCTGGAGCTTTCTGCACCGGCACGGCCGAACCCCACGGCCTGGCTGCTGGTTTTTGGTGCCTGGCTGCTGGCCACGGTTGCCACGCTTGGCGCGCTGTTTTTTGGCGAAGTGATGCTGTTGCCGCCCTGCGTACTGTGCTGGTACCAGCGCATCTGCATGTTTCCGCTGGTACTGATCCTGCCGCTGGGGCTGTTTCCTTTCGATCACAAGGTGGTGCGCTATGCGCTGGCCTTGGCCGTGCCTGGCGCACTGCTGGCGACATTTCACCTGCTGCTGGTGGCCGGGGTGATTCCGGAGGCCATCCAGCCGTGCAGCCAAGGCGTGCCGTGTTCGGCCACCGTGATCGAGTGGTTCGGCTTCCTCACCATCCCGCTGCTATCAGCAGCTGCTTTCTTCACCATTACCGCGTTGCTGCTGGCAACGCACTTACGGACTTGCAAATGAAACAAAAGACCTTATTCATCGTGGCCGCCATCGCCTTGCTGTTGAGCTTCCTGGCCGCCGCCATCGTCTACAAGAACAACCTGCGCGAACAGGCGGAACAACAGGCCACGGCCAACCGCGAGGCCCTGGTGCGCATGCACTCGCCGACCCTGGGCGATGCTAGCGCTCCGGTGGTGCTGGTGGAATTCTTTGACCCGGCCTGCGAAACCTGCCGCGCATTTTATCCGCTGGTCAAGGACATGATGGCGGCCAATCCGGGCAAAATTCGCCTGGTGCTGCGCTATGCCCCTTTCCATGCTGGCTCCGACCAACTGGTGGCGGCACTGGAAGCGGCCCGCCGGCAGGGCAAGTTCTGGGAGGCGATGGAGGCGCTGCTGGCGGCACAGGATGATCTTGCCCAGAACCACACGGTCGAAAAAGACCGTATCTGGCAACACCTGGAAGGGCTGGGGCTGGATCAGGTAAAGCTGAAAGCCGATATGGCAGCGCCGGACATCGCCAATGTGATCGCACAGGATCTGGCCGATGCACAGGCCTTGAAGGTGAGTAAAACCCCGGAGTTCTACGTCAACGGCAAACCTTTGGCCAGCTTTGGCTATGAGCAGCTGAAGGCATTGGTGGATGAGGAGATTGCTAAAAAATCCTGAGTATGGCTAATTCAAAATCATAACAATTCAATATTTGGTGCCGGAGGGAGGTTCCTCTCTCTGGGACACCACAGCTATTTCAGACATTGGCGGCTGAAAAATTACCGATTGAGCCTCTTGCAAAGCCCATGTTTCGCTGAGATTTTTTCGGCCAGAGAGGGCGGATCGCAGGGCGCGTGCCGGACTTCGATTGAAACAAGTCCCGATGCAGATAGCGTTGGTACAGCCTGATGTCGATTTCATTCCAGATTTACCCTCTTGCCCCCAGCGCGGACGCACACCGAGACAAGCCTTCCGCATGTCGCGGGAAGGCTTGTGCTGAACTGGCGCGTGATCAGCCTGCCTGGCTCAAGGTGATGTGACACTGACTGCTGACATATCCTCCTGGCATGTCAGTGGTCATGCTGCCGGTGGCCGGATCGTAGTAGTTGCTGCCTCGGGCAACCCAGTGCCCACCCCCTTGCACCAACATCAGCCGCACTTCGTCGTTTTTGAATTCAGGCTCGATATTGCTGATGATGGGGTCTGTGCCCAGCACGGCGTGAATCACCGCCTGATCCAGTGGATTCCGTGCGCTCGGGTCGTTAGAGGCAATGTTAGTGCCCCAGACACTGTCGTTGCCGCCCACTTCCGCGGGCACCCACGGCAGCGCCGAGGCTGGTTTGACGCCCACCGTAGTGTACTGCT
>RRZU010989614.1_pt1 | contig 10546 bp, 8 predicted proteins | sample 2165561 | NCBI WGS metagenome assembly RRZU01 (sample SAMN10456909, study PRJNA506462) | wastewater metagenome | isolation source: wastewater sludge | place: USA: Moscow, Idaho | reverse complement strand
ATAGCATCAAAGGTTGTTGCTGTATCACTTGCAAGTTCAACAGGTCTTTTAATAGTTTCCGCTCCAAAATTTAATGAAATATTTAAAATCTCATCATCATCACTGCTTACAACTACTTTAGATATATACTTACTTTTTAAAGCTGCTTCAATACTCCAAGCTATTAAAGGTTTACCACATAAATCAAGTACATTTTTTCGTGGAAGTCTTTTGCTTCCACCTCGTGCAGGAATTATTGCTAAATATTTATTTTTCATCAAATATCCTAAAATATTCATTTTGTGCTTGTTCAAAATCGCTCATTCTTCCAATATCAAGCCAATATTCATGAATAGGGAAAGATAGTACTTTTTTCTGTTTCTCTATTAAAATATTAAAAAGTGTTGGCATATCAAAAAACTCATTGCTTGGAATAAATTCAAAAATATTTGGCGATAAAATATAAATTCCTGCATTTACAAAAAACTTTTTTATAGGTTTTTCTACTATTGAAGTGATATTATCTTCATTTGTTTCTACAACTCCATATGGGATTTGATAGTCATATTCTCTCACACACATAGTAGCATTTGCATTTGCGTATGAGTGGAAATCTAGTAAATGAGAAAAATTTACATCTGTCAATAAATCTGCATTCATAACAAAAAAAGGCTCATTTGGTTTCTCTTTTAAAAGGCTCAAAGCCCCAGCTGTTCCAAGTCTTGTATTCTCTTCAATATAGTCAATATTTACTCCAAAATCACTTCCATCTTTGAAATAATCTTTTATAATATCACCTTTGTAGTTTAAACTAATAGTAATATTTACAAATCCATGACTTGCAAAATTTTTAATAATTGTTTCTAAAATAGGTTTATTTCCTACTTTTAGCATTGGTTTTGGGGTGTCTTCTGTAAGTGGTCTTAGTCTTGTACCTAAGCCACCAGCCATTAAAATAACTCTATTTCTTTTTGTAGATATAGATAATAAAGATGAGAGATTTACAATATCTACAAGATAGTTTTCTTCATCTAAAATAGGGATTTGATACACTTGATTTTTGATAGCTTTTTGAATAATTTTATCTTTTGAATCACTTGATTTTGCTGTAACTGGAGTAGAGCAATAAATATTTTCTATACTATTTTCAAGAGTATAGCCTTTTAGTAAAGCTCTTCTTATATCTCCATCTGCTATAAGTCCCAAAAACTTATCTTGCTCATCAACCACAATTGCAACTCTTATTGCACCTTTATCTATAATATTTAATGCTTCTTTTATAGAAGAATTTATATTTAGTTTTACATTTATCATAAAATTTCCTTTAAAAGTACAAAACTCTCTGCATATTCACAAGCACAAGTAGCTCCTCTAAAAGTTGCTAATGCTTTTATATTTATTTCATTTCTTGGAAATGGGTGTGGAGATATTTCACTTTCAAAAACTCTCATAATTTCAAGTTTTTTATCCATAAAATCACTAATATCTACAAAAACATTTGGAATAAAACTATCTGTTACACTACTTGGTGCAAACTCTGTTTCACTTAGAGTTTCTATCATATATATTTTCTTGATAAATGGGTATCTAAAAGTTTTTGTACAAGAGAAACTAGCTTCAAATATTTTTCTATGGTCGCTATGAACATCTCCTTTAAAAGGAAGGTATATAATATTTGGTTTTACTTCATTTATCACTTTTGAAATTTTGCCTACAAGTTCACTTAGACTATATTCATCCACTTGCATAGTTTTTAATCGTAAATTATGAACACTATCAAAACCATAAAGATTTGATACTTTTTCTATCTCTTTTTCTCTTGTTTCATAGTAGCTATGAGATTTGTCAATAGTTGTGCAGATAAGCCAATGTATCTCATCGCCATTTGCTTTATGTTTTAGCAAAGTTCCACCACAACCCAAAGTTTCATCATCTGGATGAACTGCTATTATTAATACTTTGTTTTTCATATTAACTCCACTTTTAAAGGGTCTTCAACCTTTGCTATCATAGATTTAAAATCAATATTTTTGATTAAATCATAAGCTTTTACTGCACTATTTCCATCACCATATATATTCTTGGTTCTTTCTAAATCTTGTATAAAACTATAAGAACTAATTTCATTTAAAGCTTGTTTTATATCAGATTTAATTGAATTACAAAAAATAACATTATCTCCTGATAACCTATTTTTTTGTCTTAGTCCTACATTTATTGCAGGTATTGGAATAGAAGCAGCTTCAAGCATTCCAGCTGATGAATTTCCTATTATAAACATAGATTTTTTAAAGATAGTTAAAAAAATATCTCTATCTAAATTTTTAAAAAAATAAAAATTATTGTCATATTGATATTTATTTATTGAATTTATTATCTCCATATTTCCAGCATCTGTATTTGGATAGCTTACAAAAGCAAAAATTTCTTTTTCTTTTAATACTTCTAAAATATTTTCAAAGGCATCATTTTCTTCAGATATTGGATGATATATAAGTAGAGCAAATTTTTTAGGTGTATTAAGATTTAAAATACTAGATATTTTATCCATAGATATAGGTACATGTGATACAAATTTATCTAATGCAACACTTCCTGTATTGTATATTCTTTTTTCTGTTTCTCCAAGTTTTATTAATCTTTGTTTATGTTCTTCACAAGATACAAAATGAAAAGTTGCAAGTTTTGATGTAGCATGTCTAATAACTGTATCTTCATGACCATCCATTTCATGGTCTCCACCATAAAAGTGAATAGTTGGTATTTTTAGATAAACTCCCAACAAACCATATACAAATACATCCTCTCTATCTCCTGCAAAAATAATCAAATCAGGATTAAAGTTTGCAACTAAATCTATACTATTTTGCAATAATATACTAGCTGTTTTTAATTTTGATTTTAATGTATTTGAGTTGATAAGAGTTTCTAATTCTGCCAAAATCTCAAATCCATCTTGTTGTATTTGTTTTTTTGTATAACCAAAATTTTCTGATAAATGAGCTCCTGAAACGATTAATCTAAAATCAATATCTTCATCTTCATGTAATAATTTATATAAAGGGCTCAATAAATCATATTCAGACCTAATAGAAGTAAATGATAAAATTTTCATTTTTGGATTCCTTTATTAAATAGAAAATCTAGACAAGATAAGCCAAAAACAAACTCTTTATTTTTATATTGTTCATAAATTGGATGTTTAAAATCTTGATATACTAGTTTTATACCTTTTGCTTTAAAATTTTCTTCATTTTGATAAGACTTTGCACCAGTACCTGATAGATAAGTTGTTGCTTTTACTTGTTCTAAGATTTCTAAAATCAAATCTTCTTTTTTTAGATTTTTATCTAGGTTTAAATCGGAAGATTTGATAATCTTAGTTTTAATACCCAATAAATCTAGTGATATTTTCATAGAACTAAATAAAATTTCATCAAGATTTGTAAAATCTTGGCTATAAAATTTTTCTAAATAAGGGTTTATTTCATTGAAATAAGGGTGTTTTTTATAATTAAAAAATAAAAAATCATAATGTTTTTTTTTCCATCTATCATCAATGGTTTCAAGCTCATTTATAGTTTTAGATAGATAATTTTTTTTATTTATTGGAATAGTTAGTAAATGTTCTTTTAGCTGATTTGATAAAAATATATTTCTATGTTGATAGCCATTGTCTATTAGCTGTACACTATTTAAGTAAATATACAAATCACTTTTTTTAATTTTATCTAAAGTGCCAAGCCATGGAAAATAGCTTGGCTGATGAATAGAAACTATCATAATTTCTTAAATACTCCATAAAAGTGAGAGTGAAAATCATCTTTTTTGTAAGATAGCCGTTCTTCATGACCTAAATCTAAAGTCTCAAAATCACCAAAATATTTTTCAAAATCTTTTTCATCTTTTGGTATAACAACAATACAATCTTCTTGAGAAGGTATATTATTATTTATTTTATAGGTATTTGTAGAAATATAATTTGAATATTTCATCGAAATATCTCTAGGTGTTGCCAAAGTAGTTATTAGCAAACCATCTTTTTTTAGATATTTTTTAAAATTATCTATAGCTTTTTGTACACTATCGTGTGTATTGTAAGATATAACATGCCAAGCTACAATTAAATCAAACTTATTTTCAAATTCTGGTATAAATTTATCCGAAATAACAAAGTTGTTTTCATTAAATTTTGAACTATAAATCAATCTTTCTTTTACCATATTCTTTGCATTATTTGATATTTCTAATCCATAAATATTTGATATTTCATTTCTATTTATTAAAAATTGAGTATTATTTCCTGAACCAAATCCAAAATCTAAACAAGTTGTATTTTGTGGTAAATACTTTTTTATTCTATGATAAGTAACAACCAAAGCTTCATTTGGGTATTCTAAATAAGATTCACCTTTTGAGTAAATATCTTCCCAGTTTAATTTATTTTCTTTCATAATAACTCCTTTATTTTTAAGTATGTATCTTTAATTACTTGACTTTCAAAAAATAATCCCTCTTCGCTTAAAATACCAATTGTAGTAAGATTACTTAGATTTAATTTCTTAATATTTTCTCTTAAGTCATTTACGATATTTATATTGTTTTGCGTCAATAATGGAAAACCATAATCTAATATTTCAGTTTTTATAAAACTTATTTTAGTTTCTTTTGAGATTAAATTATACTCAATTAATTCATTTATTAGTTTATCTTCTAACTTATTTTTGTTAATTTCTCCAAAATGTAAGGATTCAATTGTAATTGGATATGTATTATTTCTTATAGCTTCATTACAGTAATTAATATAATTATCTACTCTAAAAATAGAACTATTTTCATCATAAGAATATATAAAACTTAATTCATCACAATTCAGCTTTTTGTCTATAAGTAAGTTTGTAATAACAGTTTTAGGATTGGAATCAAATTTATAATTATTTGAGTGTTCCAAATTTAACATTTGAGATAGTGGGTACAGTCCCACAGATGATATAAGATTATCTATTTTTAGTTTTTCTTTATTGATAGTTATAGATTCAATACTATGATTATTATAGTTTATCTCTGAAATAGTAGAGTTGAAGTGAAAAATAACATTCATATCTTTTAGCTTCTTTTCTATGGCATCTATAACTCTATAAATACCAAATTTACTAGGATATAGACTTCTTAAATGGGCTAAGTATTTGTTTGGTAAATTTAATTGTTCTGTATAGCTTAATCTTGAACCAATTTTTTTACAATCAACTAATTCTTCCATAAGATGCTCTTCAAATAAAACTATTCTTGTAAATTGTGTTAAAAAAAGAACCATACTATTTAACTCTTTTGGATGAATTCCATATAGTTTTTTTAGTGCTGGAGTGATTATTTCATTTGTTATTTTTTCTCCAAATAAATATATAGAATAAGAGTAAGCATCTAGCTTATTTATATTTTCTATCTCATAATTTGTATTATTTAAGTTGTTGAAAAAATCTCCTATATACTCTTTAATATTTTTATTTTCTCTAATATCAATAAAAGGTGAATTTGTCTGGAGTTTTTTGTTGTATAAAAGACCAGTTAAGGCTCTTATTTGTCCATTTATTGTTGTAGTGGTTTGCCATTCATCTTGTGGCAAAAGATTGTAAAAAAAATCATCAATCTCTTTTATTCCCAACTCTAAAATATTGTGTGCCCCATAGTCAAAATGACCATATTCTCCATAATCAAAAGACTTTAGCAAACCACCTAATTTATCTGTTTTCTCTACAATATGTACTTCATATTTATTACTTTTTGCAAGTAAATATGCTGAAAACAATCCTGAAACACCACCACCTATAATAACAGCTTTTTTCATATCAACTCATCCTCCACATAATCTCTACTTGCAATAGTCCCTACAACTTCATCCCATCTCATAGGACTTATACCATTTGCTGGTCGTTTTATAGCAAGGTTATTTTCATTTAAAATCTCACCTTTTTTTATAGTGGTTTTTGCGACGATACTTTTTCTAGCTATTGCTTTATTTTTACTTTCACTTGGGCTTGGTTTTTTTACACTACTTCCAAGAGCTTTTTCTATATTTCTTATAGCTTTTACCATAGCTTTAAGCTCATCTGGTTCTAAAGAAGCTTTATGGTCTGGTCCTTCCATAGTTTTATCTAAAGTAAAATGTTTTTCAATGACAGTTGCACCCAAAGCAACAGCAGCAGTTGGCACTTCTATTCCCAAAGTATGATCACTATATCCAAAAGGTATATCAAAGGTATTTCCTATTGTTACCATTGCTTTTAAATTTACATCTTCCATAGGAGTTGGGTATTCTGTGTTAGCATGTAAAACTGTGATATTCTCTTTTTTTGTTCCAGCATTTATTAATATATTCAAAGCATCTTCAATCTCTCCAATACTTGCCATTCCAGTTGAAAGTATTACTTTTTTATCTAATTTTCCAATATGTCTAAGATATGGTAAATTTGTAATCTCACCACTTGGAATTTTAAATATTTCAAGACCTAAATAATTTAAAAGTTCAATACTATCATGGTCAAATGGAGTAGATAAAAACATAATATTTTTTGAATTGCAATAAGCTATCAATTCATGGTGCATATCTTCACTAAGTTCTAATTTTTTAACCATTTCAAACTGAGTTTCAGTTGCATTTCCTGTATTTTCTACTTGATAATCAGCTTTTTTTGCATCTTTTGATATACAAAGTTCTGTTTTAAAAGTTTGAAATTTTACTGCATCAACACCACTATCAACTGCTACATCTATAAGCTTTTTTGCTAATTCAATACTTCCATTATGATTAACTCCAGCTTCTGCTATTATAAATACTTTTTTCATTTTATTCTTACCCTTTAGTCTTTTATATCAATACAAATTAATTATTTTTTTCTACAATATTTACTATATTCTCAAATTCAATACAAGTTTCATTTTCTTCCATTACTTTTCTAAGATTACTAAAACTTTTATTTATTTCAAATGAATAATCAACTCTCTTATGCTTTGATGTACCTTTTGTTATTATAATCATTTCATTTTTTAATAAAATTTCTAAAAGTCTATTATACTTAGATAATCTATTTTCAACCTCTTCTTTAGTCTTTTTTCTAAATGTACTATTAGACCAAAAATATTTTATTATTTGTTTTAAATCATGTCGAATATTTTTATTATTTTTTTCTAATTCATTTTCTTTATTACTAAGAACTTCAATTAGTCCACTCATCTCACAAGTACTAATTTCAAAATTTTTTAATGAAAATTCTGTATTTATATTTTCTCTATGTAATGGTTTTTTGAAAATTGAATTCATAAATTTTGTTTTTTCATTGACTCTACACTCTGTAAAATACTCATAATTTTCAAAATAAGAATTATTTATTAGCATATCACTAAAATCAAAAATGAGTTTATTTCCTTTTGTTCCATATAAATTTACAATTGAAACATTATTTAAAACACCATCCAATTCATATATTTCCTTCAATAAGTTTGTACGCTCCTCTATATTGTTACTATTACTAAGTAATAATAACAATATAAATAATGATGAATTTAACCTATGCCTATCGTTTGTTAATTCAACTTTTTTTTCAATATTTTCTATAAATTCTATAATTTCAATTTTTAGTTCATCTAAATCACAATCTCTGAGCCTAGCAACTAAATCTAACACTAATCCTCCATCTAGACTAATATGCTGAATAATTATTTGAGAAATTTTTTTATTTATATCTTTTAAACATAAGTTTTTAAATAGCATAAATATTTTAAGGTTTTTAAAATACTCATTAAAAAAATCGTATCTAAATTTTAAAATCTTTTCATTCTCATAGTACCTTAACAAAGGATGTGCATTAAATTTATTAACAATACTACTATCTTTAAATTTACTACAAATTTCTTCAATATGAGTGGTTCTTAGTTCTCCGTTATAAGTGATAGACATTTCGATAAAGAATTCAATTTGATTATCTATAGATAAATTTTCAAGCTTTTTTATTTCTCTTTCACAAATTTTAGCTAATAGAAAATCTGTTTTGTTCTTTTTGGGTATTAATATTTTTGTATCTAATTTGTTACTTTGATTTTCTGTATTGTATTTAATAAAATTTTCTTTTATCATATCTAAAACATAAGGAATATATCCTTCTTCCGAATTAAACTCTTTAGCAAGATTTAATAATTCATTAATTTTATTTTTATCAACATCTGTACCTAAAAAATAATTTTTTGCCATTTCCTCGGAAAAAGGAATTAAAGAGAATGATTCAAATCTATATTTAATTTCTACACTACTATCCCAAAAAAAATCTCTACAAGTTATAATGATTTTAGCTCTATTCAAATTATTTGAATAATTTTTAAATATTGATTCTAAAAAATTAACTATATGAAATTTACTTCCCATCTTTGCAATAACTTCATCTAATCCATCTAGTACTATAGTAAGATGTCCACTATCTATAGCTAATTGGAAAGTTTCTTTACTTGTAATATTAGTATCATTCTCTTTTTTATTAACAATATCATAAAAATCAAATAAATCGTCTATATTCCCTTTTTTAATTATTTCATTTATAATTTCATGTGAATTAATAAATAAAATATTATATTTTTCTTGTTTTAAGTTTTTATATACTTTATCAAGAAAATATTTTACCACTGTAGTTTTACCAATCCCCCCTGTTCCTTTTATAACTAATAATGGATTATTATCATTATTAAACCATTCATCAAGCAAAACAAGCATATCTTTTTCATTTGATTTATCTGTAAAAGGATTAATGAAATTTTGAATATTAAAACTACCATTGTGAAAAATATCACTTTTGAACATATCATCATACAATTCACTATGAGCAAAATCATCTATATAATGTACTTCTACTTTTTTATATCTATTTGAGAATAATTTTTTTAATTTATTTAAATCTATATTCCCTCCATCTTTATTTTCTTTATCCGCAATAATAATTAATGTATGTCCATTATCAAAGACTTCTTTATCTTCTAAATACTTATAAACTTTTATATGTGTTGAATATTTAGAAATATACAAAAAATTAGTTATATCAATTCTTTTTCCAAAAAGTTGAATAGATTCAAAAAATAGACCACTTGCCCTATCCGTAAGGAATTCTATTACTTTAATTTCAGCATTTGGGAAAAACTTGTTTTTAAAAATATTTACTATATTTTTTATACTTATTTCTTTATCTGGAAAATATTTTAACTTAATATTTTTTGTTTTTTCAAGCATACTTTGTACATCACTATAAGAAGCATTATAGACTTCTGGTGTACTATCTTTTTTAATCCTTCTTGAAATAATACTTCCTTCTCTAAAAGAAGTATTTCCATCTAAAAACTTTTTTAGTTCTAACAAATAAGGAGCTTGATAAATTTCAAAGACTAAGATATCTACATTTTCAACTTTATGATTATATATTTTAAATAATTTTTCTATATCTATAAGAGTTTCCAAATCTTTATAAATTGGAGTATTTTTAAAAAGACTTCTTAATTTATCAATAAATTCTTTTCTAAAATTTACAAGATTCTGAAATTCTTTAATTTTCTTATTATTTTTGTCTAAATTATAATACTGAACACTCTTTGTAATTTCATCAAAACCTATAATTAAATATTTATATTCACTTTCAGATGTATTAGTATTAAATAAAGCAACAAAATCTTTTAATAGTTCACCCCAACCCAATTGTTTATTTTCTGTATCCTCATCCCAATACCAAAAAGATTTAAACTCTAACCAAAGATTTTCTTCATTTTTTAAAAAATTATCTATTTTATCTAACTTCAAACCTATCTCCTACTTTAAATTTTCCATTATACTCAAATTCAACTATTTTTATAAAATTATCTTTGGTTTTTACCAAAAAACTACCATCTTTTTCTTTGTTTAATATTACTCCAATAACACATTTATAATTTGGTGCATTTTCTATAAATTCGGCTTTATTAATTTTCATTTCAATTCCATTTAAAAATGCTCTTGCCATAGGTGCTGGATAGCAAATAGCTCTTACAAAATTAAATATCTCTCTGCTTGTTTGATTCCAATCTAAAATCTCGTCACCTTCTTTTCTTTGAGAGCAATAAAATCCAACTTCATTTATATCTTTTTGCTTTGTAGAAGTTGGAATGCCTTTTTTAAATAAGCTAATAGCACTATATAAAATATCAGAACAATCTGTATATGCTCTTTCAAGAAGAGTTTTATAATTATCTCCATCATTTATAGGGTAAGAATTTTGCAATATTATATCCCCAGTGTCAATTCCTTCATCAACATAATGAACAGTAATCCCAAACTCTTTTTCATCATTGATTAATGCCCAGTTTAAGATATTTCTTCCTCTATAAAAAGGAAGTTGTCCAGCATGACAATTTATAGTTTTATATTTAGGTAAATTTATAATTTCACTTTTAAAAATTTGATTAAAAGACATAGAAACAAATAAATCACAACTATATTTTTTGATTTTTTCTATAAACTCTTTTGAATTTATATTTTCATCTTTTAAATAGTCAATACTGT
>RRZU010384794.1_pt1 | contig 10547 bp, 12 predicted proteins | sample 2165561 | NCBI WGS metagenome assembly RRZU01 (sample SAMN10456909, study PRJNA506462) | wastewater metagenome | isolation source: wastewater sludge | place: USA: Moscow, Idaho | reverse complement strand
CGCAATTTACGGCTATGCCGGATTTTTCAGGGATACCCAATCCCTATGTGAGGACGACTTTTGCTAGTCCTTTTTTTATACGTGAAAAAACTTACTTCAGCTCGACCTTAGCGCCGACCTCTTCGAGCTTCTTCTTGAGAGCCTCGGCATCGTCCTTGTTGACGGCCTCTTTGACAGCCTTGGGAGCGGCCTCAACCAGAGCCTTGGCCTCAGCCAGACCCAGGCCGGTGATCTCACGGACGACCTTGATGACCTTGATCTTCTCAGCGCCGACCTCGGCCAGCACCACGTCGAACTCGGTCTTCTCCTCAGCGGCGGGAGCGGCGGCGGCAGCGGCGGGAGCGGCCATAGCGGCGGCGGACACGCCGAACTCCTCCTCGAGGGCGTGGACGAGCTCGGAGAGCTCCAGAACAGTCAGGACCTTGACCTCTTCGATGAGGGCAGCAATCTTCTCAGTAGCCATGGTAAATAAACCTCCTAATATGGTTTTCTTTTCAATAAATGGGGAATTACTCGGCGGCGGGAGCGGACTCTCCGCCCTTTTCTGCAATGGCCTTCAAGACGATGGCCAGGCTGGTGATGGGAGCCAGCATGGTGCCCAAGACCTGAGCCTGGAGCACTTCCTTGGAGGGGAGCTCGGACAGAGCGTGGACCTCGTCCAGGGAGAGGAGCTTGCCGTCCATGAAGCCGGCCTTGATGATGAACTTCGCGCCGTTGAACTGCTTGGCGAACTTGTTCACCACGCGCATAGGTGCGATGGGGTCGCCGGTGCTGGTGGCGAGGGAAGTGGTGCCGTTGAGCACCTCGTCCAGACCGTCCAGCCCCACGTTCTTGGCGGCAAAGTGGACCAGAGTGTTCTTCACGACGGAGTAGTCCACGTCGTTCTTGCGCAGCTCACTGCGCAGAGCAGTATCCTGTGCCACCGTGATGCCCTTATAATCCACCAGCACGCCGCTCACGGCGCCCTTCAGCTTCTCGGTCAGCTCGGCTACAATGGCCTGCTTCTCGCTGAGAATCTTTGCGTTAGGCATATTTGGATTCACCTCCAGTAAAATAAAAATGCTCTCTCGCATCCAAAGACACAAGACAGCAACAAAACAAGTGTTTTCGCTGCATTCTCGGCAGGATTTCCGGCAAGCGCCACCTGCTGTCTCTGAACACGAATTATAGTATAACATCCCGAAAGCAGGCTGTCAACTAAAATTATGTGAAAAGCGAGAGGGGTATCAAATATTGGGGCTGTGATACAGCCCCAATATTTGATACCAAGGGGGACATAGCCCACCCTGATACGAACTTAGACCAGCTTAGCAGAGTTAATCTTCACGCCGGGGCCCATGGTGGAGGCGCAGACGCAGCTTCTCACGTACTGGCCCTTGGCGGCGGAGGGCTTAGCCTTGATGATGGCGCCCATGAGGGCGTTGAAGTTCTCAGCCAGCTTCTCAGGACCAAAGGAGACCTTGCCGATGGGGCAGTGGATGATGTTGGTCTTGTCCAGACGGTACTCCACCTTACCGGCCTTGATCTCGGTGACGGCCTTGGCCACGTCGGGGGTGACAGTGCCGGCCTTGGGGGAGGGCATCAGGCCCTTAGGGCCCAACACCTTACCCAGACGGCCCACCAGACCCATCATATCAGGGCTGGCAACGACCACATCATAGTCGAACCAGTTTTCCTTCTGGATCTTCTCCACCAGGTCCATCTCACCGACGAAGTCGGCGCCGGCGGCCTTGGCGGCCTCAGCCTTGTCGGCCTTGGCGAAGACCAGCACGCGGGGGGTCTTGCCAGTGCCATGGGGCAGAACGATGGCGCCACGGACCTGCTGGTCGGCGTGGCGGGAGTCAACGCCCAGCTTCACATGGAGCTCGACGGTCTCGTCAAACTTTGCGGGGGCGGTCTGGATGACCAGGTTCATGGCCTCCGCGGTGTCGTAAAGGGCGCCCTTTTCAATCTTCTTGGCGCTCTCCTGGTACTTCTTACCTCTAAACATTTCGTTTCCCTCCTTCGCCTTACTCGCCGACCACGACGCCCATGGAGCGCGCCGTACCGGCGATCATGCTCATGGCAGCCTCAATGCCGGCGGCGTTGAGGTCGGGCATCTTAGTTTCGGCAATCTTGCGGACGTCCTCTTTGCTGATGGTGGCGACCTTAGTCTTGTTGGGGACGCCGGAGCCAGACTCGATGTTGCAGGCCTTCTTGATGAGAACGGCGGCGGGAGGAGTCTTGGTGATAAAGGTGAAGGAGCGGTCGGCGTACACGGTGATGACCACGGGGATGATAAGACCCATGTCATTCTTGGTGCGCTCGTTGAACTCCTTGGTGAAGGCAGCGATATTTACACCGTGCTGACCGAGGGCGGGGCCGACGGGGGGGGCAGGGGTTGCCTTGCCCGCGGGAATCTGTAGCTTAACGTAACCGGTAATTTTCTGTGCCATTTGAAACAGCACCTCCTACGATAAATGTGGTTGGAACGGCGCTTTCAAAGCGCCTCCCACTTGACGCGTGCCGCCCCGTGGGGCGAGAGGGTTTTGCTCCCGGCGCGTCCTCCGGGGGGTATCTTAGATGGATTCGATCTGGTCAAGCTCCAACTCGACCGGGGTCTCGCGCCCGAACATGGAGACCACCACGCGGACCTTACCCCGGTCCAGGTCGATCTCCTCCACCGTGCCAAGGAAGGACTCCAGCGCGCCGTCGGTAATCTTTACGCTGTCGCCCACGGCATAGCTTACGATGACCTCGCGCTTCTCCACACCCAGGGAGGCAATCTCGTCCTCGGTGAGGGGGATGGCCTTGTTGCCGGAGCCCACGAAGCCGGTGGCTCCGCGGACGTTACGCACTAGGTGCCAAGTCTCGTCGGTGAGGATCATTTTCACCAGCACATAGCCGGGGAAGACCTTGCGCTCCACCGTCTTGGGGCCGTTATCGGTGATTTCGGTCACGGTCTCCATAGGAATGCTGACCTCTTGGATGAGGTCGCGCATGCCGCGGTTTTCCACGGCCTTCTCAATGGAGGCGGCGACTGTGTTCTCATAGCCCGAGTAGGTATGCACAACATACCATTTTGCGTTTTCAGCCATGCCCCGCTCCCTAACCGTTGAAGAGGTTGAGCAGCGCGCGAACCACGGACTGAGCCAGTGCATCGAAAACGGAGATAAAGATGCCAAGAATGATGACGCAGAGGACGACAATACCGGTGTTCTTCAGGGTCTGCTTCCAGGTGGGCCACTGAACCTTCTTCAGCTCACTGCGCATTTCCTTCAGCCACTTGGAGATACGCTTGAGGAAGCTGGGCTTCTTGGACTTCTTCTCATCGCCCTTGTCGCTCTTAGCGGCTTTGGACTTCTCGGCTTTTACGGTGTCCTCGGCGGCGTGGACCGCCAGCTCGCTCTTATCAATGTCAGACATTCAGATACACCCTTCTTTCTTGTGAGCTCTCATCAATAAAGCTCATTACTTGGTCTCGTTGTGGACCGTGTGTTTCCTGCAGAAGGGGCAATACTTGTTCATCTCAAGACGCTCGGGGTCGTTCTTCTTGTTCTTGAACGAGTTGTAGTTGCGCTGCTTGCACTCGGCGCAGCGCAGGGTGACCTTCACCCGGTTTCCAGCCTTTGCCACTTTTCGGCACCTCCTTCATAATTTTGGGCCAGGGCATAAAAAATGCCGGATGCGGCCCAATACGCCGAATCCAGCAACCTCAAACAGGGCATGGTAAGTCCATGCCAAGTGTGGTGTCACGGTGGGATTCGGCATGGTCTGCCTCCCTATGTCTGTCCTACCGCACTTTTCCGGTCCCGCCGTTGGTCCGGCCGCACAGTACTTTGCAGAAAAAGGGTTTGTCCGTCATTACACCGTAAAATGCGTACAAAAAAAGAGCCCTTTTCATAGGTGCAAATAGCATACCATGGGAATAGCCAAAAAGTCAAGGGCGAATTGACATTTATCCCGACATCCCTGATAATAGTCCCATAGGAGCGTGAATGAAGATGAGAATCATGGCAATCGACTACGGTGACGCAAGGACGGGGGTGGCCATCTCCGACCCTACCGGCCTTTTGGCGGGGCACACCACCGTGATACAAAGCCGGAGAGCAGCGGAGGTTGCGGCCCAGCTGGCCCAGTTGGCAGGGGAGTACCGGGTGGAAGAGCTGGTGTTAGGGTTTCCCCTTAATATGGACGGCACAGAGGGCCCCAGGGCGCAGCACTACCGGGATTTTGCGGCCGTCTTGGAGGAGACTGTGGGATTGAAGCCCGTCCTTTGGGACGAGCGCCGTACTACCGTGGCAGCCCACGCCATCCTTCACACGGCGGGTAAGAAAATGAAGAAGCACAAAAAGAACGTGGATGCGGTGGCGGCAGCTCTTATCTTGGAGGGATACCTCACCCGGAAGCGAATAGAGGGCTGAAAGGGCCTGATCTATGGACGGCACACTGGTGGTGGCCCCCTGCGTGAAGAGCGTATTTCTGGCATATGCGTCACTCAGACCTTTTTTGCATCGGTTGTCTTCTTGAAAAAGAGCTCACGCAGTCCGATGCAGATTAAAAAGCCCCCGAAGCACCGACGCAGCAGCCCCGTGTCAAGGGCCGTGGCCAGCCAGGCGGTCAGAGTGCTGGATACCAGGCCCCCCAAGGTGGCGAGGAGGGCGGTCTTCCAGTCGATGAATCCATTCTTCTGGTGAGCGGGAAGGGCGGCGGCGGCGGTTGGGAGGAAGTAGAGCAGGTTGATGCCCTGGGCCGGGGTCTGCCCCAAGCCGGCGAAGGCGGTCATATAAATGAGCAGGAGCGTACCTCCCCCCACGCCAAAACCGGAGAGAACCCCCGTGATCGCCCCCGCCAGGGCCGCGATCAGCCAGGGTATCAAAAGAGGAGGGCCCTCACACCCCCGTAGAGCATCAGAAGGGCGAAAAGGCGCCTAAGCCAGTCCACCCGCATGCGGCGAAATAGCTTACCCCCTGCGAAACCACCCACCAGGCCACCCACCAGATAGGGGAGGGCAGCGGTCAGGTCAACGCCCCCGCGGAAGAGGTAGATGACCGAGGACAGGGCACACAGAGGAAGGATGACAGCCACGGACGTGGCCAGGGCCTTGCGCTCCTCAAGGCAACACCAGGACCGGAGGAGGGGGACCAGCACCATACCGCCCCCACCGCCAAAAAAACCGTTGACCATTCCCGCCGCCACCCCGGAGAGTACGGCCTTGACTTGCGCTGACAGACGCAAAAAGCATCCCTCCCATCGGCAGTAGTCTGCCAATGGGAGGGATGCTTTATACTGTGTTTTACTTGCCGATGATGTTCCCGTCGTCGGTCCAATTGGCAGCATAGGGCTCCTTGACGGATTCCAGCCACTTGGACAGGTCGTCGCTGCGCAGGGCGTTCTGCGCCAGCTCATGCCACTTGGGTCCGTTCTGGCCCGCAAAGTACACGGCTTGATAACTGTAGTCGCTTCCCTCACCCACGTTGGACACCAGGGCGACGTCTCCGCTCTTGCGGGTGCTTTCAAAGGCCCAGGCGTCCATCTCCTGGCCGAACTGGGCGGCGAGAGAGCCCTCAGTCACATAGGAGTAGAGGCCACCGTTGGAGCTGGAGCTGCTGTCCTCCGAGTTCTCCTCAGCCATGCGGCCAAAGGTCTCGGCGGTGCGTGTGTCGTCAGAGAGGCGGCTGAATTCATCCAGCAGACCCTGGGCCTTGCCCTTGGCGGCGTCCAGCGCCTCCTGGGTGGGGGCCTGAGTGGACTCGTCCACATCGGTGGTGGCGGGGTCGTCTACGGGAGTCTCGGCCTTGATGAGAATCTGGCGCAGGTCCACGGTGGGGGTGCTGTCCAGCGCAGCGCCCAGGAAGAGGACCACATAGTAATCGCTACCGGACGGGATGACGGTGACGTCCCCGGCCTTGCGCGCGGGGTCGGAGAGCCAGGAGAAGTAGGTGGAGCCCTCCTGGCTGACCTGGCTGCCCAGGACCTTGGAGCGGAGGTTATTCTCCTCCTTGGACCAGGTGGAGTCGGCACCCAGCTGAGCGGTGGTCTCCTGGCCAAAGGCGTCTGACTTTTTGACGGCTGTGGCGTCTTCCACTGCTTCTGCAATGGCGTCGGCCTTGGCCTTGGCCGCCTGGGAGGCGGCTGTCGTCTCCTCGTCGGTGGGGGTGATGTCCTTGCCGTCTGCGTCCTTCTTGGTCTCGGGAGCACCTGAAACCTGGGCGAAGCGGTAATCATAGCTCAGGAGCTGGGCGGGGTTTTCTGTGGCATACTGGTCCAGCTGCTCGGTGGTGTAGGTCAGGGAGTCTGACTTCTGGGCCTGGAGCTCACTTGCCAGGGCGCTTTGGGCCTGGATGTCGGAGTAGACGCCCTCGGTTACGTATTTGCCGAAGTTGCTGCGCAGGTAGGTGCTGAAAGGGCTCCAGCCCCCGGCCTTGACCTGCTCGTTGATGGATCTCATACCGTCCTCCACGGACTTCTTGCCCTCGGAGGAGAGGGAGAAACCGTCGGCCGCGGCGGCGCTGGTCAGAGCCACTACGTCCCGGGCAGTGTCGAGCGCAGACTCACGAAAATGCTCCCGGTAGGTCTGGCTGGTCTCGGAGGTATAGATCTGCTCATCCCCCTCGGCGGAGGAGAAATCGTAGTTGGCATAGGGGGCCGTCATGATGGAGATACCCCACTGGGAGAAGGTCTGCTGCTGGTTCAGCTCACTGCTGCGGACCAGACCGTAATAATACTGCATTTCGGCGACCGTGAGGTTTTCCTCACCCACAGTGGCGACGGTCTTGCGGCTCATGAAGATACCGGAGTCCCACAGGAGTAGCGCTGCGACCAAAATGGCAACTACGATGCCGAAACACCAATAGAGCTTGGACCGGCGCTTGGCCTGAGCTGCCTCCTTGGCCTCCTGAAGCTGCTTCTGGGTTAGGGCCTGGGTGTCGCCTAGACGCCCTTTTTTTTCTCTCGATGCGCTCATGAATGTCTCAATCCTCTCATGTTTGTACGAGCAGTGCCGCCGGGTGGGCACGTGGGTCATGCCTGTGACTTGGGGCACAACGCTACATTATATAGGAATTGGAGGGGACTTGCAAGTACCAATCGCGGCAAACAAAAAGACCTGCCGAAAGGCCCCCGTGGACCCATCGGCAGGCTACTTGTGATGCAAAGATTCCCCGCCCTGGCCGTGTGAACCCATTTAAAAACCTGCACAGATAGCAGGTGGGTTGCCTCCACGGCGCTTTATCGCTTCCAACATCCGGCCCCGGAGGGTCGGGAGGCCTGCGAACCGCGCAGTGAGGGGGCGTCCCGTTTAAGAAATGTGGGTTTAAATAAGGTTCATCACGCACCGAGCAGGGAAGTGTGCACAGGTTTCTGGGAGGGGGGTTACTCCCCGCCCTCTTCTTCCTCTTCGGCGAAGAGGGTGTCCATGAACTGCTGGTACACAAGCTCCAGTTCCTCTTCGCTGTCCAGGGTGGAGAGCTGATCCTCGCCGTCCACCTCAACCACCTTCAGGATGACTAGGCCGTATTCCTCGTCCAGGTCCACCTCTTCAGTGGGCTTTCCGTCCTCCACCGCGGGAAAGAAAGCCATGTAGGTCTGGCCGTTGTATTCAATGGTATCAAGATGCTCCAACTCGAACTCGTTGCCGTCCTCGTCGGTAATGGTGATAAAATCCGCGCCGTACTCTTCACTCATAGTATGCACCGTTCCTTATCGCTTTATGGGGCTTTGTTACAACACTATTTTACCCTGAGCGGGTCAAAATTGCAAGTGCAGAACAGGCGAAAATTTTAGGAAAGGAGATCATAACCAGATATTTCAAACTTCTGGGATGGACAAGCGAAAAAAAAGTGCTATAATAATTCCACGATAGAATCGGGGGAGTATGTCCGGTTTTGCGTGAAGAATCCGCAATCCACCAATCGGAGGTGTCATTTTGGCGAACACGAACGACGCACGGGGAGAGGCTCCCCACACTGACAGGAGGCGCAAAAAGCGCCGGAGCCCCGTGAGCGGCTTTTTCCTCACCCTAGGCAAGGTACTGGGGACACTTGTCCTGATAGGAGCGCTCACAGGGACCCTGCTTGCCAGCTTTGCGGCCGTCTACATTAAGACCTACATCGTGCCCAGGGCAGATGTGGATGTGGCAGATTTCTCTCTGGATCTGTCCAGCAAGATGTATTACTTTGACAAGTCGGGCACTCGGCAGGAGCTGCGCACCCTGTATGGCGGGGCTAACCGGGTGTGGGTTACCTATGATAAGCTGCCGAAGTACCTCATTGAAGCCACCATAGCCATTGAGGACAAACGTTTTTTCAAACATAAAGGCGTGGACTGGAGCCGTACCGCCAAGGGCGTACTGGATATGCTCACCGGCAGCAATGTCCAGGGCGGCTCAACCATCACCCAGCAGCTCATCAAAAACCTGACCAGCGACGACGAGGTCACTGTCCAGCGCAAGATATTAGAGATCTTCCGCGCCCTGGAGTTTGAGAAGAAGTACGAGAAGGAAGTTATTCTGGAGTGGTACCTCAACTATATTTTCCTGGGCTCACGCTCCGACGGGGTCTACACAGCAGCCTATACCTATTTTGGAAAAGACGTGTCCCAGCTCAGCCTGGCTGAGTGCGCCAGTCTCATCAGTATCACCAATAACCCCTCCATTTACGGCCCCTATGTGATTGGGCGTGGGGAGGACGGCCAGCTTGACTACGCTTGGGGCCGCAAGAATAACGCCAAGCGGGCCGCGCTGGTACTCAAGGAGATGCTCAAACAGGAGCGCATCAGCCAGGAGGAGCACGACCAGGCTGCGGCCCAAATCGAGGCGGGACTTGACTTTGTCTACGGCGAGGGCGAGAAGCATGAGGAGAGCGTCTACAGCTGGTACGAGGACCAGGTCATCAACGATGTGATTGCCGACCTTATGGCTACCAAGAATTACTCTGAGAAACTGGCCATCAACATGGTCTACCATGGAGGTCTCCAGATTGACACCTGTCTGGACCCGGAGGTTCAGGCTGTTGTGGACGGGGTCTACCAGGATATGAACAACCTGCCCTATACCTCCGGCTCGGGCCAGCAGCTCCAGTCAGGCATTACGGTGCTGGACGCGGAGAGCAATGTGGTGGCGATCTCGGGGGGGATGGGGGAGAAGGAGGGCAGCCGTATTCTTAGCTACGCAGCTACCCGGCGCGCTCCCGGATCCTCCTTCAAGCCCGTGTCGGTCTATGCCCCTGCCCTCGACTTGGGGCTTATCACGCCAGCCACGGCCATGGATGACATTCCATACCGGGTCAACAACGGCAAGGCATGGCCCAGCAACTCCTATGATTCCTATAAGGGCCGTATGGCAGTGCGGGAGGGACTCTACCGCTCCTCCAACCCTTTGGCCGTCCGCACGCTGGAGCGGCTGACGCCCAGAGCCTCCTTCGATTTTCTCACCAACAAGCTGGGCTTTGATCTGGTGGAGCGGGAGGAAATCCGGGGAGAGATCAAGTCGGATATTGACCTGTCCCCTCTGGCCATGGGCGGTCTGACCAACGGCGTCTCCACCATTGAGATGGCGGGTGCCTTTTCCATCTTCCCCCGGGGGGGCACCTATCTGACACCCCGCACCTACAGCCGGGTTTATGACGACGACGGCAATATCATTCTGGACAACACCACCGACCGGACGCCCGAGCAGGTGATTAAGTCCACCACCGCCTGGTACATGAACGACATGCTCAAGGACGTGGTGAATCCTAACCTGAGAAGCTCCGGTGCCACCGGCTATGACGCTTATTTTCCCAACATGAGCATTGCGGGCAAGACGGGCTCCACCAACTCCAACCACGACCGCTGGTTCGTGGGGTACACACCCTACTATACCGCTGCGGTTTGGACGGGCTACGCTCAGCCCGAGCGCATCCGGGCTACCGGTAACCCCGCGGCCCAGCTCTGGAGCAAGGTGATGCAGCCCCTCCATGAGGTCCTGGAGAACAAGGATTTCGCCCGGCCAGACGGGGCGGGCGAGCCGGTGAAGGTGGCCGTCTGTGCCGACAGCGGGCTGCGCGCCTTAGAGGATACCTGCGGCTATGACCCAAGGGGCTCACGCATCCGGTATGAGTATTTCTTCCCCGGGGACGAGCCCAGCGAGTACTGTACTGCCCACAGCGCACCGGTGGAGGTCTGCATCGATTCCCCCATGACCGACGCCAGTGGCGCGGCCATCCCGGGTCTCTACCATTTGGTCAGAGAGTTCTGCCCCGAGGAGCAGCGCATCTCTCTCTCCTTCCTGGATGTGGAGCGGGACTCCGCTGCCGGAGCGTTCGCCCAGGATAGGATCTATACCAGAGCCTATATAGAGGAGCTGGGGGACGCGGCCTATTGCCCCATCCATACGGAGGCCCCTGCCCCCGAGGTCTACGACCCAAGCCAATTCAACATCTTAGTACCCTCTACCTGGCCCACCGAAGAGCAGTGGCCCGGTTTTGACCCCATCAATCCCAGCACTTGGCCCGATGTGAACACCCCGCCCGGGGGGATCCCCACCGAGCCGGGGGAGCCCAGCGTGGAGCCCACGCCACCGCCGACAT
>RRZU012809505.1_pt1 | contig 10549 bp, 8 predicted proteins | sample 2165561 | NCBI WGS metagenome assembly RRZU01 (sample SAMN10456909, study PRJNA506462) | wastewater metagenome | isolation source: wastewater sludge | place: USA: Moscow, Idaho | reverse complement strand
CCTTTTAGGCGTTTCACAAACAACCAAAGCTACTTCATCAAGTAAATTGAGCTGCGCCAGCTGTGCAATATCTTGCTCAATGGTTTGTTTTTCATAAGGGGGATCAAGAAAAACAAGTTTAAACTTCTCGTGACGAGTACCCAGTTGACTTAAAGCTGCATCGGCTGTCGTCTTCATAACTTCGAATTTCGATTCTTCCTTTGTCATCTGAATATTTTTTTGAATGACTTCTGTCGCTGTCCGGTTTCTATCTACCAGAACTGCCTCATCCATCCCTCGAGATACTGCCTCGATTCCTAAAGCGCCACTTCCAGCATATAAATCAAGTACTTTTCCCCCTCGGAAATAAGGGCCTATAAGATTAAATAGTGATTCTTTCAATTTATCTCCAGTAGGTCGCGTATTCGTCCCTGGCAAACTTGCCAGTGGTCGACCTCCGTATTCTCCTGCAATAATTCGCATCAGCTTTCTCCTTACTTATTAACTATATGAATTAAAATCTGAAGCCGAGTGAAAAATATCAAGTTTTTCTTTTTTCTTCTTGTCTTCAATCTCTTTTTTCATGTCATCTAAAACCGAATCGTACGTAATGGGTAAGTCCTTTAAATTAGAGATCTCAATAGATTTAACATCTTTTTCTTTTTCTAAACGTTCGATTGTCTTTTCTATTGTTTTTGAATTGACATAAAGTAAAGCATAATCCATTTTATTGGAAACATAATGAAGGATTCCGTAACTCATTAGACGTTTCACATTTCGTTTTGATTTTAGCCAAACGACTAATCCAGTTCGCCCTTCAAAATTTGACTCTGTATTTATATTTTTTAAATCGCTCATTTTAATCGCTCTTTCCTATGATAGTCATCTTATATAGTATAACAAAGAATAGAAAAAAACTCTCAAAATAGTTTTCTATTCTGAGAGTTTTTTAGTGAGATTGATTTAATTTTTGTCTTTATTTTTTTTCGCTTTTGCGCGTTGGTTTGAATCTAAAATCATTTTACGCATACGAATCGATTCAGGGGTTACTTCACAATATTCATCATCAGCAATAAAGTTCATTGATTCTTCTAGAGTTAAGATTTTAGGTTCCTTAATTACATTTGTTTGATCTTTATTCGCAGAACGAACGTTGGTTTTTTGTTTTTGTTTGGTTAAGTTAATCGCTAAATCTCCTTCGCGATTACTCTCCCCAACAATCATACCTTCATAAATTTCTGTACCTGGCTCAATGAAAATTGTTCCACGGTCTTCTAAGTTCATGATACTGTAGGTGGTTGCTTTCCCATTATCTGTAGAAACTAATGAACCATTTCGACGCCCTGTAATTTCTTCTTTAATGGCTGGTAAGTATTCACTAAATGAATGGTTCATAATACCGTAACCATGAGTGATCGTTAGAAACTCATTTGTAAATCCAATTAACCCACGAGATGGGGCTTGGAAGTATAAGCGAACAGTTCCAGTTCCTGCATTTTCCATCTCTGTCATTAAGGCTTTACGGTTACTTAAGCGTTCGATTACTGCACCCATATACTCTTCAGGTGTATCGATTTGAACTTCTTCAAAAGGTTCACATAAGACGCCGTCAATTTCACGCGTAATAACTTTGGGTTTTGAAACTTGTAACTCAAAGCCTTCACGACGCATATTTTCGATTAAAACGGATAAATGAAGCTCACCACGTCCTGAAACCGTCCATGCATCTGGAGATTCTGTTGGTTCGACTTTTAATGATACGTCCGTTTGAAGTTGTGTTTGAAGTCTTTCTTCGATTTTGCTTGATGTAACCCATTTTCCTTCACGACCTGCGAATGGTGAGTTGTTCACCGCAAAAGTCATTTGAAGTGTTGGCTCATCAATGTGTAAGACGGGCAGTGGATCCAAATGGTCGGTAGGTGTAACTGTTTCTCCAACGTTGATATCTTCAAATCCAGATACGGCAACAATATCGCCCGCTTTAGCTGTTTCGATTTCTCGACGTTCAAGACCAAAGAATCCAAATAATTTTGTCACTCGGAAATTCTTCGCTGTTCCGTCTAATTTATTTAAAGCGACGTTATCTCCCACGCTGATTTGACCTCGGAAAACACGTCCAATTCCAACTCGTCCTACATAGTCATTGTAGTCTAGTAAAGAAACTTGGAATTGTAGCGGTTCGTCACTATTGTCAATTGGCGCTGGAATTTCTTTTAAAATAGTGTCAAAAATCGGATCAAAAGAGTCTTCTTGATCAGCTGGATCTGGTGAATAGCTACTTGTACCATTAATTGCGGATGCATAAACAACTGGAAAATCGAGTTGTTCTTCATCAGCATCTAATTCAATAAATAAATCCAATACTTGGTCAACAACTACCTCAGGCTGAGCAGACGGTTTATCAATTTTGTTCACAACAACAACCGGTTGAATTTGTTGTTCTAGTGCTTTTTGTAATACAAAACGTGTCTGTGGCATCGGTCCTTCTGCAGAGTCAACAACTAAGATTACTCCATCAACCATCTTCATAATACGTTCGACTTCTCCACCAAAGTCCGCGTGTCCCGGTGTATCTAAAATGTTAATAATACTATCTTTGTAACGGACACCCGTATTTTTAGATAGAATAGTAATTCCACGCTCTTTTTCAAGTGCGTCTGAATCCATTACTCGATCTTCTAATTCATTGTGTGAATCTAATGTCGTAGATAATGAAAGTAATTGGTCAACAAGAGTTGTTTTTCCATGGTCAACGTGCGCAATAATAGCAATGTTTCGTAAATTATTTCTAGTAGTCATTTTTAATAAAATCTCCTCAATCCGATTACTTTTATGTAATCAGTAAAAAATACTTAGGTAGTTTACCAGTTTTCAAGTTTAAATACAATATTTTTATTTTAATATTCTCAAAGCTTCTTTCACAGCTGCCGGTGTGCCCATAATTGTTCGATTCGACTGGAGTAAATTCACAGCATCTCCTTTGAAGGTTTTCACCACTCCACCATTTTCTTGAATCATCATTAATCCTGGCGCGATGTCCCATGGTTTTAAATTGTAAGAAACATACACTACGGTACTTCCTTTAGCAATTTCAGACGCTTCAATTCCAGCTGAGCCGATTGTACGGACGCCCATGGATCGTTTTGTAAATTCTGCGTTCAAAGCCACTTGCTTATCCGAGAGGTACATACTGTTTGAAGCAAATAAACCATCTTCAAGTGGAATATCCTGCATTTTAGGAAGTAGTTGGTCATTACAATAAACACCTTGACCTTTAATTGCCCAATACAACTTACCAGCTTCTAAATCGTAAATATAGGCTTGTTGGCCGATTCCTTTATCATAGACTGCTAACATTGTCGCAAAGTTTTCTTTTTGTAAAACAAAATTCATTGTCCCATCGATTGGATCTAAAAACCATACCGTATCTGTCTCCATATTTATGGAATCCAAGTCATCTCCAAAACCTTCTTCACTAATAATTTTATCCTCTGGAAAATGCTTACGAATTCGTTGAACAAATTGCTCTTCAATCTGTCGATCCATATTAGTGACTAAATCCGTCCGACTTGTTTTGGTTTCTACATCAAATCCATTTTCAATGGCTGCTTTAATTTCTTTAGCAGCAGCTTCTAGCCATTCTTTTATTAACTTATCACGTTTCTCTATTAAGGACATGTTCTTATCTCCTATCTTTAATAATCATTCGTATCAGTGCTTACTCAAAGATAGCATATTTTAAGTAGATTGTAAAAATTAAGGGCACATTGAACCCATAAGTAAGGGGTTTTTAGACGTTTCAAATCGTACATTTTCTGTTTATTGCATTTAGTAAAATTGCAACAAGTTCATTCTCAACGTATAACCGTTCATTAAACAAATAAAAAACTGAAGATCTGTAACAGACCTTCAGTCTTTTTTAGTTTTCATACATCTTTTTAAAGATTACATATGGATTGGTAATCCAAGTGCACCTTCCGCTGCGTCCATTACAGATTCAGCTAATGTTGGGTGAGCATGAATTGTAAGAGCGATGTCTTCTGCATTCATACCGCCTTCAACAGCAAGTGTTAATTCAGAAATTAAATCTGAAGCATTAATTCCTGCTACTTGAGCACCAACAATTACGTGATCTTCTTTTGTAGTAATTAGGCGAACAAATCCTTCTGTACGATCCATAGAGATTGCACGTCCGTTACCACCTAATGGGAATTTAGTTGCTGTAACTTCTAATCCTGCTTCTTTTGCTTCAGCAGCTGTATAACCTACTGATGCGATTTCAGGATGAGTGAATGCAACTGCAGGCATTGCACGGTAATCTACCGCAACTTTTTTACCTGAGATTGCTTCCGCCGCAATTTTACCTTCGTAAGAAGCTTTATGTGCTAATGCAGCACCTGGAACAATATCTCCAATTGCGTAAATGCTATCTGCAGATACTGAACGACCTTGTTCGTCAACTTTTACAAGTCCACGGTCGTCCACGTCAACACCAGCGATTTCTAAACCAATCTCATCAGTGTTTGGACGACGACCAACTGTTACTAAGACGTAGTCTGATTCAACAGTTTCTTCTTTACCGTCTACTTCATAAGTAACTTTAACGCTAGAGTCTGTTTCTTCAGCACTCTTAGCCATTGCATTTGTAACGATTGTTGCATCGTTGTTTTTGAATTCTTTCTCAACTAATTTAACCATATCCTTGTCAAATCCACCTAAGATTGAGTCTAATCCTTCAAGAATTGTAACTTTTGTTCCTAAACCAGCAAATACTCCAGCTAACTCAGAACCAATATAACCTCCACCGATAACTGTTAATGTTTCAGGGATTTCATCTAATTCTAAAGCACCTGTTGAGCTTAGGATACGGTCGCTCCACTCAAAACCTTTCAGTTCGATTGGACGTGAACCAGTTGCAACAATTGCATTGTTAAATGAGTAAGTTTGAGCACTATCTTCTTGCATAACACGTAAGTTATGCGTATCTACGAAGAAAGCTTCACCTTCAAGAATTTCTACTTTATTTTTCTTAAGTAGCATTTCTACACCTGAAGTTAAACGATTAACAACTTGTTCTTGTTTCCACGTTTGAGTTTTTGCCCAGTCGATTTGAACATTTTCAGTTGAAATACCGAAAACTTCTGACCCACGAGCTTGTTGGTATTTTTCGCCAGCCGTAATTAATGCTTTAGATGGAATACATCCAACGTTCAAGCACACGCCACCGATAAATTCTTTTTCAACAATTGCTACTTCTTGCCCCATTTGAGCTGCACGAATCGCCGCTACATATCCACCAGGACCAGAACCTACAACAACTGTATCTAGTTCAATTGACATATCTCCTACAACCATTAAACGTTCACCTTAACCTTTCATCAATAATAATTCAGGGTTTGACAATAATTGTTTCAAGTAGTTCATTGCTTGTTGTGCAACCGCACCATCAATAATACGGTGGTCAACAACAAGAGATAAGTCTAGGACTTTAGAAACAACGATTTCACCTTCTGCATTAACAACAGGCTTATCTGAGATAATACCTACCCCAACAATTGCTGATTCTGGGTGGTTAATGATTGGCGTGAAGTGTGCTCCACCAACTGAACCGATATTTGAAATTGAAATTGATCCGTCTGACATATCTGCACCACTTAGTTTTGAATCGTGGGCTTTGTTTGCCAATTCAATAATTTCATCTGCAACGTCAAACATTGGTTTGCGGTCTGCATCTTGAATAACTGGTACATATAGTCCGTTATCTGTGTCAGTTGCAATACCTACGTTGTAGTAATGTTTGTAAACAATTTCGTCTGTTGTATCATCTAAAGATGCGTTGAATACTGGGAATTCTTTCATCATCGCTACAACAGCCTTAACAATGTATGGCAAGAATGTAAGTTTTGTATCTTGTTCTGCAGCGATATCTTTGAATTTCTTACGGTGAGCCCATAATTCATCGACAACTACTTCATCGAATAATGCAAATGATGGGATAACTGTAGCACTCTTCGTCATTGCTTTCGCAATTGCGCGACGAGTCATCGTCATTTTCTCACGAGTTTCTTGATCTGAACGACCAGATTTGTATGGTCCAACTTCAATTCCACCAACTGTTTGTGTTTCACCTGATGCTGCTGGCGCTGATGCTGTTGTTTCTTCAGATGTTGCTGCTGGCGCTCCACCAGTTGATACAAAGCTGTCGATATCTTCTTTAGTTACACGGCCACCTTTACCAGTTGGCTCAACTAAACTAATATCTACATCATTTTCACGTGCGTATTGACGGACAGATGGCATAGCTAAAACCATTTTGTTTGGATCAGAAGTTGCTACAACACCTGTTGAAGTTGCTTCTGCCGCTGCATCTTGAGTTGTTTCTTGAGCTTCTGCTGGTTCCTCTGCTGCAGCCTCCTCTACCGGAGCTTCTGCTTTAGCAGGTGCTTCACCTTCAGAACCGTCATCAATTACTAAAATAGGTTGGTCAACAAGTACGACGTCCCCTGCTTCAGCTAAAATTTCTTGAATCGTACCTGATACTGGAGCTGCAATCTCTTCAACTGATTTATCGTTTTGAATTTCTGCAACTGAGTCACCTTCAGAAACTTCGTCTCCTACAGCAACTAGCCAATCTACAATTTCACCTTCAGCCATTCCTTCTCCAACGTCAGGAAACTTAAATGTAAAAGCCATTTTATTCATTCATCCCTTCTTTTAATGAGTTCAAATTAAAACATTCATGTTTAATAGTAAAGTAATCAAGAGATACTAAGAATAGTATCTCCGATTACTTGACTAGTTTTTAATTGATTAAAAATTAGAAGTCTGTTGCTTCAGCAATTGCTTCCTTAATATCATTTACACCTGGTAACCAGTCATTTTCCATTTGTGCAAATGGATAAATTGTATCTGGAGCCGCTACGAATGAAATAGGAGCTTTCAATGAAAGAATTGCACGTTGTGAAACTTCAGAAATAACTGTGTTTCCAACACCCGCTTGACGTTGTGCTTCTTGTACAAACACCATACGGCCTGTTTTCTCAACAGATGCTACTACTGTTTCATAGTCCACTGGCGAAATCGTACGTAAGTCAATAACCTCTACTGATACACCATCTTCTTCTAATTGTTCTGCAGCTTTAAGTGCTTCACGAACCATGAATCCATAGGCCACTACTGTAACATCTGATCCTTCGCGAGCTACGTTTGCTTTACCTAATTCCAATTCATATTGTTCTTCTGGAACATCTTCACGGAATGAACGGTATAATTTCATGTGCTCTAGGAATACAACAGGATCGTTATCACGAAGTGCTGCTGTAAGTAGTCCTTTAGCATCGTAAGGGTTTGAAGGAATTACTACTTTAAGTCCTGGCGTTTGAGCCATTAATCCTTCTAAACTGTCTGCGTGCATTTCTGGAGTTTTTACTCCTCCACCAAATGGTGAACGAATAACAACTGGCATGTTTAAGTTTCCACCCATACGGAAACGTTGACGAGAAATTTGACCAGCAATTGAGTCAAAGACTTCAAATACGAAACCAAAGAATTGGATTTCCATAACTGGACGGAAGCCTTGTACAGCTAAACCAAAGGCCATTCCACCGATAGCAGACTCAGCTAATGGTGTATCACTTACACGTTTATCACCAAATTTGTCTACTAGTCCATCAGTTGCACGGAAAACACCACCGTTGACACCAACGTCTTCTCCAAATACCAAAACCTTCTCATCGCGTTCCATTTCTTGCTCTAAGGCTTGAGTAATTGCAGAAACCATATTTAGTTGTTGCGCCATGATTATTTAGTCTCCTTTGCTTCGTATTTTTTAATTTGTTCTAGAATATTTTGTCCTGGATTTGAGAACATAGATGATAAGCTATCTACAATATTCATTTTTTCAGTCTGATCTGCTTTTTTAGCAGCTTCAGCTACTTGTTCTGTAACTTCATCAATTTTTGTTTGTTCTTGTTCTTCTGTCCATAGACCTTTTTCTTCCAGGTAGTTGCGGAAACGAATTAGTGGGTCACGTTGCTCCCAGTAATCGAAAGAATCTTGTGGACGGTAACGAGTCGGGTCATCTCCTGAAGTAGAGTGAGGACCGAATCGGTTAGTGATTGTTTCAATAAGTACTGGACCATTTCCAGCCACTGCCCAATCACGAGCCGCTTTCGTTACAGTGTAAACTGCTAGTGGGTCCATACCGTCTACTTGAACAGATGGAATACCTGCTGCGACACCTTTTTGAGCAAGTGTTTCAGCTGCAGTTTGCTTGTCTCTTGGAGTTGAAATAGCATAACCGTTGTTTTGAATCACAAAAATAACTGGTGCTTTGTAACGGCTAGCGAAGTTAATTCCTTCGTATACGTCACCTTGTGAAGATCCACCGTCACCTGTATAAGTGATTGTTACTTCGTTTTCTTTACCAGCTAATTTTTGGCCAACTGCGTTACCCATTGCTTGAATGTACTGTGCACCAATAATGATTTGTGGTGGAATCACATGTAATTCATCTAAGTCGTAGTTATTACCTTCTACGTGTCCTCGTGACCATAGGAATGCTTTATAAATAGGGTAACCATGCATAATCATTTGTGGAATATCACGATATCCTGGATAAATCCAGTCTTGTTGTTCTAATGCATAGTGACTTGCAATTTGTGAAGCTTCTTGTCCTGCCGTAGGTGCGTAGAAACCAAGGCGTCCTTGTCTAGATAATGCCATTGAGCGTTCGTGTAACACTCGTGAGAAGACCATTCTCTCCATTAACTCAACAAGTTCTTCGTCTGATAATTCAGGAATTAAGTCTTTGTTTACAACTTTTCCATCTTTATCAAGTATTTGAACCATCGGGAATAGTTCGCCATAGGATTCGACAAGTTTGTCAAAATCTAAAGGGTTATTTGCCATTTGTAACCATACCTCTCCTTAAAATAATTAAATGCACACAAAAATATACTAAAAGTAAACATACCTTTGTAGCTTTTCATGTCTAAAAGTAACATTAATAATTCTTTAAATCAAGCAAAGCACCAGCTTTTCTGAACTATTTTATTCAGCGCTTACAATTTGTGAATACATTTACATATTTATTAAATTTTCAAATATTTTAAAATAAATACGAAACATTTAATTCGAGACATTTATAGAGGAGAAATTAAAAAATGGTATGGTGTGTTTAATTTTTATTAAAAACAGATGAATGAATAAAAGAAGTGAATCACAATTATTATTTTTTATGTATCGCTAATTTTAATTACATATGATAAAATAATTTTCGTAAATAGATGAGGAGTGTTTTCATTATGATTACTATGGATGATATTATTCGTGACTATCACCCGACTTTAAGAAAAAAAGCAGAGAAAGTTGAATTCCCTTTATCTGCCGATTTAAAACAACTATCTGCAGATATGATTGAATTTTTAAAAAATAGCCAAGATCCAGAAATGGCAGAAAAATATAAACTTCGCGCAGGTGTAGGAATTGCTGCTCCACAATTAAATATTTCCAAGCAAATATTTGCCGTGCATATTCCTGGCGGGGGCGAGTCTGAAGATGAAGATTTTAGCTTAGTGATGATTAACCCTAAAGTCATCAGACATTCTGTAAAGCAAACCGCTCTGCAAGATGGCGAAGGCTGTTTATCCGTGGATGAGGTGTATGTAGGCTTAGTGCCACGTCACAAACGGATTACTTTAGAATACTATGATGTAGACGGAAACAAGCATCAAGAAAAATTTACTGGCTACCCTGCCATTGTTATTCAACATGAAATGGACCATTTAAATGGTATCTTGTTCTTTGATCACATTAACGAAGAGCAGCCCTTCCAAACAAATGACCGGTTAGAAATCTTTGAAGATTCATTAGACTAAACATTTATCCTCCTACTTTTCAATAAAAGTAGGAGGATGTTTTGTTTTTGTCGCCTAAACTTTTACAAAGGGTACTATTTTGTCTTGACGTTTTTTAAAGTAAAGAGTGCCTTCTCGTTCTGTCATACTTACACATTCTGTATTTACCAATCGGTGCAAGTGAGCCATAGTTTCCCCTGTGGCAAACCATTTTTGAGACTTCGGAAATTCATCCCAATTGTCTGCTCGAATACGCCACGAAATATTAGCTGAAATTTCTCGAACTGTATAGTCTTCTTCATTATTCATCGCATCGAGTATTTCTTGAAGCCTTTCATCATGGTGTAAAACCAATTCATCAATTCGTTCGACATGATTTGTAATAATTTTACGATGAGTCGCAAGTGCTTGATCAATTTTTAGTTTTTGTAGTCGATAAAGAGTCTCCACATATGTATTTAAAACATCTGGATATTCAAAGCCCCAGAAAGTAATATTTGGAGTGATTGGATCTAAAATCGTATCCGCACTCAAAATAATTTGAGCTTCTTTATCATAAAATCCTAGATGACCCGGTGTATGTCCACTTAAATCTAAAATTTCAAAACAGTAATCGCCCACTTCGAAAAAATCTCCGATTTTAAGTTCGATATAATCAATCGTCTTTGTCAACCGATGCTTGTAACCTGGATTTTCATCCGTCACGATTTCAT
>RRZU011079900.1_pt1 | contig 10549 bp, 10 predicted proteins | sample 2165561 | NCBI WGS metagenome assembly RRZU01 (sample SAMN10456909, study PRJNA506462) | wastewater metagenome | isolation source: wastewater sludge | place: USA: Moscow, Idaho | reverse complement strand
GAAAAACTTAGGGATAAATTTTAAAAAAGTTAAGTTAAATTAAAAAAAATAATATGGAACATGACATTAGACCTTGGGGAGAATATTGGGTTTTGGAAGATGCAGATTCCCATAAAGTAAAAAGAATACAAGTTAATCCTGGAGGAAGATTATCCCTTCAGTATCATCACCATAGAGCAGAAGTTTGGACTATTGTTTCCGGTATAGGAACAATTACAATTAATGAGACGATTAAAGACTACAGAGAAGGAGAAGTAGCAATAATTCCACAGGGTGCACACCATAGAATTGAAAATAAAACTGCGGCACCTGTTGTTTTTATTGAAGTACAATACGGAACTTATTTTGGTGAGGATGATATTGTAAGAATTGAAGACGATTATAACAGGAAATAATGGACCATATTTAATTGACCTTCCCAAAATTATTGATAAAGAGGAAACCTTTCCTTTTATGAAGGCAATAATTAGATTCCATTAGAAATTGAAAGAACCTACTGGATTTATGACGTTCCAGGTGGAGACAGCAGAGCAAGCCATGCGTTCAAGCCTAAATGTATTGGAGAAGATTTGAAAACATTTCGACAAACTTTCGGGAAGATTTACTCGATGCCCATATGTTTTTCTCCCTTTAGTCGGCGAGAGACCTTACTAACCTAAGGATCGTCGATTACAACAACGAAAGGACGCACGAGGCGCTGAAATTTAAAATTCCGGCAGAATATGAAGCTGCTTGAGGTTTTTTTAAGGCATAGGCAACTGAAATATTATTCAGAAAAAAGCACCGCAAAAAGCAGTGCATTTGAAAACTATATTTCGTCGGCCAACCTATCCTTCTCAGGTTTCTCCTCAGCAGAGCCCAATTCCGATTCGGTCGGCAAGTGCAAAGTTCACATGAAAAAAACTATATTTACAATCTGTCTAAAACGTAGACCACTAACCTTTCGATTGAAGAAAAACCTCTAATTCCAAAATCAAATTATGTAGTTCCAGAAGTTTATTTTTATGACAATGAAGTTGTTGCATTAACTGAAAATATTAAACCTGCGCACCGTGGCGAACTGGGAAATTACCGATGTAAACAAAGTTTATTTTAAAAAAGAATAAAATTGAAAGTAGGCGTATTTGATCGTGGTAGAGCTTGGTTTGTTCAGGTTATTGAAGAACGTCAAGGTATGAAAATTGGTACTATTGAAGAAGTCGCATATCGTATGGGATTTATCAATGCGGAACAATTAAAAACCATTGCCGAGCCATTAAGAAAAAGTGGTTATGGGTAGTATATACTAAGAGTAAAGATATAACGAATTAATGCAGAAGAAGTCCGCAATATTCTTTTTTATCCAATTAATAAGAATGCTTATGACAATTTTTGACATTGGCATTAACCGCAAAATATTTTGGCGTAGGGATAGATAAAGATGTTTGGCTCGTTGCTTTAGTGACTTTGATTTAAAAAATAATTGGTGGAAACTTTTCATGTCCGTTTACTCTGCAAGAATGGAAAAATTAAGAAAATTAGTTTTTTCACAATTTATTGTGTTATTCTTGTTATGATTGGTGATAAATTTCAAGAATTAACGAATATTTATTAAAATGTGTCAATAAATGTTCAATTTAAAAAATAATAATTTTTAGTATGAAAAAATACGATTACTTAGTTGTAGGTTCTGGGTTGTTCGGATCCGTTTTTGCACATAAAGCAAAATTAGCAGGTAAAAGCTGCTTAATTATTGATAAGAGAGATCACAAAGGTGGTAATATATATTGTGAAAAGATTGAAGATATTAATGTGCACAAGTATGGTGCTCATATTTTTCACACAAATGATAAGGGGATTTGGGACTTCGTTAATAGTTTTGTAGAGTTTAATCGTTATACCAATACGCCGGTTGCAAATTATAAAGGAGAAATCTATAACTTGCCATTTAACATGAATACTTTTAACAAACTTTGGGGGGTAATAACTCCGCAAGAAGCACAAGAGTATATCAAAAATCAAATTAAAGAACTTAATATTTCGAATCCTTCGAACTTAGAGGAGCAAGCTCTTTCACTAGTTGGAACAGATATATTTTATAAATTAATAAAAGAATATACAGAAAAGCAATGGGGGAGAGATTGTAAAGATTTGCCTGCCTTTATCATCAAAAGACTTCCCGTAAGATTTACTTACAATAATAATTATTTCAACGATAAATATCAAGGAATTCCAATTGGCGGATACAATAAATTGATTGATGGTTTGTTAGACGGTATTGAAGTGCAATTAGAAACTGATTACTTTTCCAATAGAGAATATTTTAATTCTTTGGCAGAAAGTATTGTCTTTACAGGTAAGATAGACGAGTACTATGATTTTCAGTTCGGAAAACTCTCTTACAGAAGTTTACGTTTTGAAACGGAAGTAATAGACATTGAAAACTATCAAGGAAATGCGGTGGTTAATTATACCAGTAAAAATGAACCTTATACAAGAATCATAGAGCATAAACATTTCGAATTTGGTACGCAAAGTAAAACTGTTGTTACGAAAGAATATTCTTTAGAGGCGAGTAGCACGACAGAGCCTTATTATCCAATTAACGATGATGATAATAACAAGATTTATAGTAAGTACAAAAAATTAGCCGATCAAGAAGAAAAAGTCATTTTTGGAGGAAGATTAGCAGAATATAAATACTATGATATGCACCAAGTTATTGGCTCAGCTTTGAAGAAGTCAAAAGATGTTTTTGGGATATAAAGAGATTTTTTTATAAATCAAATTAATTGTAGGGTATATATAAATTAAATTAACAAAAAACGTGAGTTCATCGAAACTTATTAAAAATACATTATCCCTGGGGGTTGTTCAAGCGGTTAACTATGTTTTTCCATTGATTACAGTGCCCTATGTCTCCAGAATAATAGGACCAGAAGGATATGGAATTTTCAATTATTCAACAGTATTTGTAGGATATTTTACATTGCTGATTGCTTATGGCTTCGATCTAACTGGGACGCGAAAAATTGCGAAGTCAGACGGAGATATAAGTGCCATTAACACCATAGTATCAGAAGTATTAAGTTCAAGAATTTTATTGTTTTTTGTTTCAGCACTTTTATTTGTGTTGTCTTTGTTTTTTTTTAAGCCGATACAAAAAGATATTTGGACTGTTTCGATTTTATTTATAGGTGCTTTGGGGACGGTTATTTCGCCGCAGTATATTTTTCAAGGATTACAAGAGCTTTCAATTTTTGCAAAACTCAACTTTATTAGAGGGCTTTTGAACTTGGTTCTAATATTCATCCTTATTAAAAAAAGTGAAGATTATATTTTTTTAGCTGTACTTAGTGTGTTTTTCACTATTTCTATTAATGTTTTTTTGTTCATTTACGCCTTTTTTAAGTTTAAGCTTTCTATACAATTAATTCCTATAAAAAAATCATTAAAAATTATCTTTGAAGAAAGAATGATATTTTTCTCAACAGTCGTTATAAGTTTGTATACTTCTACAAATACTATTGTACTAGGTTTTTTTGCAGATACTAAGGAGATTGGGTATTATACTACAAGTCAAAGTTTTTTAAATATTGTTAATTCTATAATTGCCATACCATTATCTACAGCACTTTTTCCTTTTGTAGGTAAATCTTTCGCTATTTCTAAAGAAAACGGCATCAACACTATAAAAAGAGTTATGCCAATAGTTTTTTATTTAACTTTAGGAGCGTCAATATGTTTATTAGTTTTTGCACCTATTGCCATTAGGCTGTTTTATGGGCACAAGTTTGATCAAGCAATACCTGCTTTGCAGATTATTTCGTTTTTACCATTTATCATAGGAATGTCTAATGTATTTGGAATTCAACTTATGTTAAATTTAGGACTCGACAAATTGTTTTTCAAAGTGACATTTTTTGCAAGTATTATTGGAGTTGTCCTCAATATATTTATGAGTAAAATGTGGGGATATATAGGGACCGCTTGGAACTGTATCATTATAGAATGTTTTGTAACATTAGTAATGTATTATGCATTAAAAAGAAAAGGGATTCATTTTATTAAGTACTCTCTGTTTTCATTTAATGCAATGAAAGGCTTGCTAAAAAGTATTAAAAAATCATAGACAAGATGTTGTTTATACTTATAAAAGTTTTAAGAAAGGCTTATTATGATAGGATGCAGGGAGTAATATAAAGGAAAATTTAAATGAATAGTAAAAGATAAATTATGGAGACAATTTGTGCTGTTATTGTAACTTTTAATAGGTTAAAATTACTGAAAGAAGCAATTCACGGTATTTTAACACAAACCATAAAAATAGATAGAATTGTAATAGTTGATAATGATTCTAAAGATGGAACGAGGGAATGGTTGAGAACGATTGAAAGTGATATTATTACTATAATTTTTCAAGAAAATACCGGTGGAGCAGGAGGTTTTAATACAGGCGTAAAGTATGCTTTTGAGAATGGCTATGATTGGATTTGGATGATGGATGATGATGTTGTACCTGAATCAAATTGCTTGGAAGAGTTATTAAAGTATAAGTCAATTTCAGAGTGTTTGCATCCTAGAAAAATCTATAGTGATGGTGTTGATCATTATTGGGAACATTATTATAATTATACAACAGGATTGATATTTGGATCAAAAAATCAGTCTTTTAGAAATGAAAAAAACATTTGTTTTTTAAATGTTGGAAATTTTGAGGGAATGTTAATATCTAAAAATGTTGTGTCAAAAATAGGTTTCCCTAATATTAAATATTTTATCGCTGGAGATGATACTGAATATGGTTTTTTAGCAAGCTTTTTCACAAATGTTTCTTATCTTAAAAATGCAGTTATAAAGAGAAATAAAAAGTCTGATGAAGATGGTGAAAGTATTTTTTATTTATATTATTTTATTAGAAATCGTCATTTATTGAAAGAATTGATAGATTATGTAGATGGTGATAAGTCCGTCAAGAATTTTGATAGGACAACATTTAAAATGGTAAGATATAATATATATAAAACATTATTTGGGAAATACACAATATCTGAAAAAATAAAACGAATATTTATTATTATTAGAGCATTTAGGGATTGTAAGAATAAGGTAATTGGTAATTCATATTAAATATGGAGAATTTAGGAGTAGATTTAAGCATAATTGTTCCATGTTACAACGTTTCAAAATATATACAAAAATGTATAAATTCTATTATTGCGATTGAAGAGACTTTTTTTAAATGGGAACTAATTATTATAAATGACGGAAGTACAGATATGACTTTAGAAATTTGTGAAAGTATATCTAAAGAAAATCTTAATAAAAATATTAAAATTATTTCTCAGGAAAATAAGGGATTAGGAATTAGTCGAAATGTAGGAATTAATCATTCAAATGGAAAATATTTATGGTTTGTTGATGGGGATGACTACATCGATAGTAGTAAAGTTTTAAAAATGCTAGAGTATTCAATAAGTAATGATTTAGATGTTTTATGGTTTGATCATGAGCTTGTAAATGAGAATTATAATTTAATTGAGAAGCCTAAAGAAGATTTAAAGGATACGTTATCAACTAATATATATGTTGGAAGTATTTTTTTGAAAGAAGTTTTTAAAAAGTCGTGTATGGTTTGTATGTTTTTGTTTAAAAAGCAACATCTCTTAGACAATAATTTAACTTTTGAACATGGTGTATATTTTGAAGACATTCTTTTTACACCAATTTGTATAGATAAAGCAGAAAGAGTTTCTTTATATAATGAAGTTTGTTACTATTATTTAATTAGAGAGGATTCAATTATGAGAAGTAGAGACAAAGCTGTAAAAAGAATTAATGATGGTATTTATGCTTCTTATGTTTTAAAAAAATATGTAAATGTTGCACGAGAAAAAAAGTATTTTGTTAGTTTTTCAAATCAACTGTTAATTTATAATTTAAGACGAGCTGCTAAAATAAATAAAATTGAATTTACTAATCTATATCTTAAAGCTGTAAAGTATAAATTAATACCAGTAAGTTGTGTATCTGATATAGTTGATGTGAAATTAAAATTAAGTAGTCTTTTAATAAACTTACTGGGACTGAGATTTTATATTGTTGCAAGATTGTTAAAATAAGACAAAATGAAAATAGCGTTATTAGGTAGTAAGGATTTTGATAGTTTAGAATATCATATAAATGATGCACTAATCTACATGGGGTATGATGTGTTTCATATTGATATAAAAGATGTTATCAACATACCTTATCGGTATAATTATTGGGCAACGAAATTACTACCAAGTTATGATGAAAAAATCTTTAAAAGGCTAGCCGAAAAAATAATAGATCAACAACCGGATTTGGTTATTTGTACATATCGATTTATACATCCATCGTGTATTAAATTGATTAAAAGTAAACTAAAGAATTCAGTGGTTATACATATTAATCCTGATGCATTAACAACTTTTCAAGGTCAGCAAATTTTTGTATCACCTTATGATGCTTATTTCACAAAAGACCCTTTTATTGTTGATTTTATGAAGAATAAAATGGGATTGAATACTTTTTATTTTCCTGAAGCATTTAATGATAGGATTCATAGCTATCAATATGAAAACAGAAAAGAACTTGAAGAGAAAATAAATATTGATGTTGTTTGCTTCGGTACAATGTATCCTTACCGATCTAAAATGGTTGAAAAACTTATGGATGCAAATATAGATGTGAAGCTTTTTGGAACACCAGATAAAAGATTTCCTCATAATAAGGTTAATAAAAGGTTTCAAAATGAATTTATTACAGGAAGTAGGAAGGCTGAAATTCTTTTAGGGTCTAAAATAGTATTCAATAATTTTCATTATGCAGAAATTGAGTCCGTAAATGCAAAGTTTTTTGAAATAGCGGGTATTGGAGGTTTTCAAATATGTGATTTTAAACCTACTTTAGAAGAATATTCAATAGTACCTAAGGAGAAGTTTACGTTTAATCATATAAGTGAGGCGATTGAGCTTATTAAATATTATTTGGTTCATCAAAAAGAAAGATATCAGTTGGCAGAGGATCAAAAAAATCACTTTTTACAATATCATACCTATGATATTAGAATGAAACAATTGTTTAAATTAATTGGTGTTTAATGGAGGTTTATATTGTATTTTCTGTATTTCTTTTCATATTCTCTTTTTTTGAAGTTTTTAAAGTTGGTTATAGAAAATTAGGAAATTTTTTTTTATTTCTTTCATTCTTTGGTGCTGTTTTAATTGTAGGAGGAAGATGGTATACAGGTACAGATTGGGAAGTTTATGAGCAATTGTTTTATGAGAGTACTAGTATTAAAGAAGCTTTAACAATTTGGCAAACCGAAATTGGATACGGAATATTTAGTTGGATTATCCGGTCGTTTACAGATAACTATTCAGTTTTTTTGATAATTCATGCTGTTATTTTTTATGGTTTAATTATTATTTCATTTAAAAGGTTGGTCCCTTATCCTCAAACAGCTTTCCTTTATTATTTTGTAGGTGGGTTAGGTATTGTAGGTTCAAACAGACAGCTTTTAGCAGTAGCATTTCTTCTTTTCGGAATAAGTTTATTGTTAAATAACCAAAGGAAAAAATTTATTATTTCAGTAGTAACTAGTTTTACTTTTCATGCAACTGCTTTTCTTGGAGGTGTATATTTACTTTTGAACAGATATTTTTCGAAAACAATTGTTATTCTTACAATCTTAATAGTATTTGTAATTGGAATATCTCCGTTACCATTAAAAATATTTGGCTCATTAGGAGCTATTAGTGAACATTTTCAATCTAAGACAGATGCTTATCTTAATAGTGCTATATCTAGTGCTGCAGAATATGGATTATCAGTTGCAGGCGTATTTAAAAGGCTTTTCTTTTTTCTTCTTTTTTTTTCTGTCCGAGATAAAATTTTAGCTAAGTTTCAAACATACAATATATTATTTAATGGGTATTTAATGGGTATATTAATATATCTTCTTTTTTCAAGTTCCTTAAATGTTATGGTAAGTAGAGGAAGTTTATATTTCAGTATAATGGAGTGTTTATTAATATCTTCTATTTTTATTATACTAAAGAATCCATTAGATAAATTTATTTTTTTAATTATCATTTATGTTTTATCAATAATATTGATGTACCAATCTATTGGCGAATATCCAGATTTGTTTGATCCTTATAAAGGGATTTGGTACAATGTAGATTTATTTAGAAGAATGCATTAGTAGAAATATATGAAAATAATATTTTTAAATAGAAGGTATAACCCTAAAGAGATTAGTATTGAAAAACTATTTTCACATATTAAGAAGGGTGTTTCGAGAAATGAAAATGAAATAACAGAAATTGAAAACCCTTTCGGTAGTGGTTTTTTGAATTTATTTAAAAGCATTTGTTTTTTTAGAAAACAGGTGCAAAGAGATTCTGTAGTACATATTACTGGACAAATACATTTTGCTGCAATAGCTTTAAAAACAAAAAAAATAATTATAACGGTTCATGACTTAGGTTTATATCGACATTTATCTGCAGTTAGGTTGTTTATTTTTAAGTTACTGTGGGTTTATCTACCATTTAAGAGAGCTAAATTTATTGTTGCTATATCTCATAAAACTAAGAATGAAATAATAAGTATTATGCCGTCTGTGAGCCATAAGATTATAGTTATCCCAAATTGCTTAACTATTGAGATAGATGATACTCCGACAAAGCACTTCGAAAAGTTAAATAGTATCTTAGTAGTCGGTACGAGATCAAATAAAAATTTAATACGATCTTTGAAAGCTTTAGAAGGATTAGATGTTGAGGTATTAATTATTGGAGAACTTACAAGCGAAGTAAGGGAAATTCTTAAAAATTATAGAATTAAATTTAATAACAAAACAAATGTTTCGGAAGAAAATTTATTTCAATATTATAAAGAGTCTAATATACTTCTCTTTCCTTCAATTTATGAAGGATTTGGTTTGCCAATTTTAGAAGCGCAAGCAACAAATACTATTGTAGTAACATCTAACATTCCTCCAATGAATGAAATTGCTGGTTCTAGTTCTTTTTTAGTAGATCCATATTGTATTGAGAGTATTCGGGAAGGCGTGATTAATGCCCTTAGCTTAACAGGTGAAGAAAGAAGCAGAATAATTAATGCTGGTAAAGAGAATATAAAAAAGTATAAAATTGATAATGTATCAGAACAATATTTACAATTATACCACAATTTAAATAATAAAAATGCCTAATGATTCTCATTGATGCCATTTTTATTCATAATGGAGGAGGGAAGGTGCTCCTAGACTATTTAATAAAAGAATTAGAAAAGACAAACTACAAGGTTTTCTATCTTTTTGATGCGCGTCTTAAGAAATATATCTTTGATATAAAACCAAATAATAAATTTATTTTTCTCGAGGCTTCGCTTTTTAAACGACACGAATTCTATAAAAAAAATAAAACAGCCTTTAGCAAAGTATTTGTTTTAGGAAATGTTCCGCCAACGGTTGATGTTTCTGCTGATGTTATAGGGTATTTTCACAACGCAGTATATTTGGATGTACCTGCAGACTTTTCTTTTGTAGACAGAATCAAATATAAATTTAAAATTGCAATTATCAAGTATTTTGAATCAAATGTAAAACTTTGGCTTGTTCAGACCGGTTATATAAAGCAACAGTTTGAAACAAAATTTTCAAAAGAGGAAAAGGTACTCATTCTTCCTTTTTTTCCTGAACTGCCGCAAGAGAAGGGAGTCCGTAAATCATCTACCTTTTTATATGTAAGCAATGCGCAAGCAAATAAGAACCATAAGCGGCTGATTGATGCCTTCTGTAAATCTTTTGATGAAGTGCAGAAAGGAGAATTGATATTAACGGTAAGTGATTCGTTTCCAGATATTTATAACTATATTGAAGCAGCGGTTGCCAAAGGATATCCAATTACTAATGTTGGTTTTCTGCCGAAAGATAAATTAGCTGAAAAATATGCAGAATCGGAATTTTTAATTTTTCCTTCGCTTTCGGAGAGCTTTGGTCTCGGGATAGTTGAAGGAATTAATGCGGGATGCAAAGTCATAGGAGCGGATTTGCCATATCTGTATGCCGTATGCAGGCCGTCAGCAACTTTTGATCCTTACGATGTAAACGATATTTCGCGTTCAATATCAGGAGCAATTACAAGCAATCAACCAACTTCCTTTTCTAAAATTAGTGATGAAATAGCTCAATTGATTTTACTTTTAAACCCACAGACAAGTTTATGATTACTGCCTGTATAGTCCTCTATAAAAATAATCCACAAGTACTTTCGGAGTCCATTTACAGTTTTTTAAATTCAGGACGAGATGACTTGTTTTTATATCTTGTAGATAATTCTCCTACTGACGAGTTAAAAAATTTGATTAGTCATCCAAAGGTTGAATATATTTTCAATCCTTCAAATCCCGGTTTTGGTGCTGCGCATAATATTGCGATAAAAAAAGCTATTGAAGGAGGTTCTAAATATCACCTTGTGCTAAACCCAGACGTGTATTTTGAAAATACGACTATAGATTTGCTTTTGAAATTCAT
>RRZU010493865.1_pt1 | contig 10549 bp, 7 predicted proteins | sample 2165561 | NCBI WGS metagenome assembly RRZU01 (sample SAMN10456909, study PRJNA506462) | wastewater metagenome | isolation source: wastewater sludge | place: USA: Moscow, Idaho | reverse complement strand
TGAAGAACTACATGATATTCTAAAGGGTATTGACCCACGTACAGCCAGTCCACAACAGGCATCCGGGCAACAACAGACACAAAAACCGACCCCTCCTCCTTATCCAAATCAGCCTACCACTGAGAACACGAACAAACAGGAAACAGATTTGGAAAATACATCAAATCATCAGAAAGGAGAAAAAGACAAAAGTAAAGTTGTTCTTTACTCTGTTATAGCCTTCATGATAATCCTCATCATTCTTGCTATCACGGCCCCAAATAAAGACAGCCATGAGCAAGCTATTGATAAAGAGATGACAGAAGTTATTAATCAGAAAACAGATGATGTTTCTAGTGATGGAATCATGGCTGAAGGATTCAAGATGCTTAATAGTATGATCACAAGCAACGTTCTCAATGGTGTCCTTGATCAGGTACTTGAATATCACAACTACATTATCTTCAGCAAAACTACTGTCAATTTTAATGGTGAAGACTACACCGTTAGTTGGGGTATACTCGGTCATGTCTTTACGATGAATGCAAACAGTATTCTCAAGGCTATAGATAAGGAAAGCCCGGCAGTCGACACAACTAAACAACAAAACGAGGATAACAGTAATAGAAATACATCCATTAAAAACAGTCAAGAAACAAACAATATAGACAACAGCACTAGTAATATTGATAAAAAAATTGACCAGACTGTAAACAAAGTCAGCGATCATGTAGAGAATAAAATAAAACAGAAAGTTGATCAAAAGCTAGATCAAGCTACTGATTCTTCTACTATAAAAAAAATCGTTGACAAAATCCTTAACCTATTGTAAAGAACTATGAAATAAAAAAGGTACCAATTCTCACGAATTGGTACCTTTAAAATTTTAACCTAATTAATAACATAAAATTAAAACGATTTCTTCTTACAAAGAAATCAATACAGACATATGCTCTCACGAGTTTATATATGTATTATATATTTTTTAAAGTACATGGTTAACCACGCACTGTCTTTCACTCTAAAGTATCATAACTAATCTTTTTACCACTTAGTAAATTCCTGTTATCCACAAGAATTAAAATACTATACATACAATTTGTACAGTACAAAAATAAAACAAAATCTCTGATAATCAAAAATATTAACTCATTTTTGATTTTATTTTGTATCTTATAACGATTTTAGTTACCTTTACACCCTGTTATGAAAAGAAAGAAAAAAGACAAACAGCATATATGGTATATTTGTATAATAATAGCTCTGCTACTTGCAATCCTGCTACTTGAACCTTGGAGCTATTTTCAATATATTAGTTATGATAAGCAATGGCCTTATCATGATGAAACTTCTGGTAATTATGATGGTGATTATGATGGTATTGATATATCCAGACATCAAGGGAATATACGCTGGGATGAATTAAAAGGCAACAGACATATCAAATTCATATATATTAAGGCTACAGAGGGCATGTTTTTGAATGACCCTGCATATAAACATAATATATTAGAAGCTAGAAAACACGGTTTCAAAGTAGGATCTTATCATTTTCTATGTAAAGGAGCGTTAGGCGAATTACAGTTTCTACATTTCTGCCATACTATTAAAAAAAACGAACAAGATCTTCTACCAATGATAGATATTGAAGAAGATGGTACCAAAGGATGGAGTAAGAGGATGATACGCATACACCTCAAAGGATTTATTCGTGCCTGTAAAATAATATATGGAGTAACCCCGATAATCTACTGTTCACAATCGTATTACAAAGATTATCTTTCTCCTGATTTTGATAATTGCATTCATTTTATAGCCAGCTATAATGGAATACCTATTCTGCCTGGGGAAACAAAATATGATATATGGCAATCTAAAAAACATGGACGAATACCCGGAATATACAACTGGGTGGATATCGATAAACTATCTGATAGCTGTAGAATTGAAAATATAGAATGGAAATAAAAAAGCTGTGAGCAAAATAAATTCCTCACAGCTTTATACTTTATAAACTTATTACACTTATTTATCAGCTTCAGCAGATTGAGTCTTAGGGTCATTTGCTCCATATCGACCGTAATAAGCCTGGTAACGATTATATCCCCAGTTAGCCTGATTTTTGTTTGGATCAAGTTCTTTCGCTTTATCCAAATGTTTGATGGCTTCATCAAAAATTACATCACGAGTCTGCTTTGCGACAGCATTACTAGCTTTAACATTAAGTACTGTACCTAAGTAAGTCTGAACTACAGCATTATCAGGTTTGATATCACAGGCCTTACGTAAATATTTAATAGCATTGTCAGCATCATTCTCACTGATATAAGCCATTCCCAGATCAGCAAGAGCTACAAAGTTATTCGGATCCTTAGCTAAAACATCTGTTAACACCTGCTTGGCTTGAACTTTCTCACCCAAAGATGCATATAGATTGTAAAGTTTATCCAGAATAACATCATTATCAGGGTACTGAGTCTGAAGTTCTTTCAATTTGCTGGCATAGCCAAGAGAATCCTCCTTGTTTTTCAGACCATCACCCATAAGAATAAGCTTCAAATTAAAAGCATTTTTGAACTCAGCTGTATCTTTCAAGGCAATATCGCAATATTTATTGGCCGCATCCATGTCCTTAGCCTGATAAGCATAGACAGCTGCAAAACGTGCGACTTGGCCACGATACTGATCCTCACTTTTTTTCTTTGCTTCATCTATAGACGCAAAAAGTGGAGATGAATCAGAATCAAGAAATGCTCCCCAATACATTAATACAGCATCCGTATTGTTGTGCTGTGCAGCGTATTGACCACCATTAACAAGATCGATATGTATAGGCCAAAGAGTAGTAGACAAAGAAGCAAACTTAGGACTAACCTTACCCTTTGCATTAGCCATATTATCATACTTATAGCATTCTTCTGCTGCCTTCAAAGCATTGGCTGCAGCATTATACATGCCTAATGCATCATAAGACTGGTTATTTTTGCTCATTTTCATCTGATCGTTCATTTGATTCTGAGTAACCACTGCACTTTCCTTGTTATACTTCTTCATAGCAAGCTCTACCAAGTAATTATAAGCTTTAGCTTTTTCGTCATTGCTTGGCAAAGAATTTAAATTCTGCTCTAACAAGGATTTAGCATCTTGGTATGAATCAGCTTTTAAGATAGCTTTCAACTGATCACTGGCACCCGCAAATGCAGCTGTTGCTCCAAAGAACAACGCAACTGCCAACATCATTTTCTTCATTCTTGTTTATTTAAAAGGTTATTAATATATATCTTTATTCTTTGTCTGATGAATTTTCATCATTCTCTGCTTCTGAAGAGACTTCACCAGATGAGATATCAGCGTGAGAATCTTGTTTGATTTCTTCACTCTTCTTTACCCATTGTGCACGGCTTTCTTCCTCTACAGTTTCTTCAAGTTCACTACTCATAACTTTACAAACACTGGCTATGACATCATTTTTCTTGGTGAGATTGATTAAACGAACACCCTGAGTAGCACGCCCCATAACACGAATATCAGCCACGGACATTCGAATAACTATACCACTTTTGTTGATAATCATCAGATCGTTATCATCAGTCACATTTTTGATAGCTACCAGCTGACCGGTCTTTTCTGTGATGGAAAGTGTTTTTACGCCCTTACCTCCACGGTTGGTAATACGATAATCATTAACTTGTGAACGCTTGCCATAACCTTCTTCTGAAACGACCATAACTGTCTCCTTTTCAGAATCATTTACTACTACCATTCCTATCACGGCATCATCACCGTCATCATCAATTCGCATTCCTCTTACACCGGTAGCTGTACGCCCCATTGTGCGGATAGAATCTTCATAAAAGTGAACAGCTCGGCCAGCACGATTGGCAATAATAAGTTCGTTATGGCCATTCGTCAATCTGACATCTACGACCTCATCACCTTCTGTAAGAGTTATCGCATTTACACCGTTAGCACGAGGACGGGAATACTGTTCCAGACAAGTCTTCTTTACAGTACCATTCTTAGTAGCAAAAACAACATAATGATTGTTTATAAAATCAGCATCATTAAGCCCCTGCAGACGAAGGAATGCATTAACAGAATCATCACTGTCAATATTCAGGAGGTTTTGAATAGCACGCCCCTTAGAATTTTTCTCACCTTCAGGGATTTCATAACACTTAAGCCAATAACAACGTCCTTTCTTAGTAAAAAAGAGCATGGTTTGATGCATCGTAGCTGGATAAATGTACTCAGTAAAATCTTTATCACGAGTACGGGCTCCCTTAGCACCAACTCCACCCCTGGCCTGTTCGCGGAACTCAGACAACGGTGTCCGTTTGATATAACCTAAATGACTCACTGTAATGACTACAGGATCATTAGGATAGAAATCTTCTGGATTAAATTCCTCTGATGAATACTTAATTTCTGTACGGCGAGGATCACCATACTTATCTTTTACTTCATTGAGTTCATCCTTCATTACTTTTTTGCAGAGCTCAGGGTCACTCAAAATCTGATTAAGATAATCAATTTCCTTCTGCAATTCGTCATACTCTTGATGCAGCTGATCCATACGCAGACCAGTTAATTGACTAAGTCGCATATCAACAATAGCCTTACTCTGAAGCTCATCAAGTTCGAAACGTTGTTCCAAATTATGTTGAGCATCAGCAGGAGTTTTGCTATTACGAATAATATGCACAACCTCATCGATATTGTCACAAGCTATAATTAGTCCTTCTAAGATATGTGCACGTTCCTGTGCTTTTTTCAAATCATATTTAGTTCGACGGATCGTAACATCATGACGATGTTCTACGAAGTATTTTACACAATCTCTAAGACTAAGCAAATGTGGGCGACCATTAACCAGAGCAATGCAATTAACAGAGAACGAACTCTGCAACGCCGTCATTTTGAATAGCTTGTTAAGCACGACATTAGCATTGGCATCCTTTTTAATGTCAACGACAATACGCATTCCTTGGCGGCCAGACTCATCATTGACATTGGAAATGCCATCAAGTTTACCTTCCTTGACCAATTCAGCAATATACTCTATAAGCATAGCCTTGTTGACCCCATAAGGAATTTCATTCACAATTATCTTATCGTGATTATCATCACTCTCAATTTCCGCTTTGGCACGCATTACAATGCGGCCACGACCGGTCTCATATGCCTGTCGCACGCCCTGTATTCCATAGATATAAGCTCCAGTCGGGAAATCAGGAGCCTTAATATATTGCATTAAACCATCAAGGTCAATATCTGGATTGTCTATATAAGCACAACACCCGTCAATTACCTCAATCAAGTTATGTGTAGGGATGTTTGTAGCCATACCTACAGCAATACCATTACCACCATTGACCAAAAGATTAGGAATCTTTGTTGGCATCACAGACGGTTCCTTCAAAGTATCATCGAAGTTATTCGTCATATCTACCGTATCCCGATCTAAATCATCCATAATATGCTCACCCATTTTACTGAGTCGGCATTCCGTATAACGCATAGCCGCAGGAGAGTCACCGTCAACACTGCCAAAATTACCCTGTCCGTCAACAAGAGGATAACGCATATTCCAATTCTGTCCCATACGAACCAAGGCTCCGTACACAGAAGAATCTCCATGAGGGTGATACTTACCAAGTACCTCACCTACCACTCGGGCACATTTCTTATAAGGTTTATCACTTGTATTTCCAATACCAAGCATACCATAAAGGATACGACGATGAACAGGTTTGAAACCATCACGCACATCAGGAAGGGCACGAGCAACGATAACCGACATAGAATAGTCGATATACGAAGACTTCATCTCTTCATCAATGTTGACCTTTAGGATTCTGTCATTGTCAATTGTCTGATTTTCGTCCATTTTGTCTTAAAACTATATTTTATTTATATTTTTCAAAATACCATACAGCTATCATCACACACCAGTAAATTGCCACTAACAGGCTTTTTTTTCGATCTGAGCGATTTTGCCATGGCTAAAACATAACAAATGTACAACTTTATTTTGAAATATGAAAGCTTTAGAAGATTATTTCTTAAGAAAGACTTAAGTGACCTGCGAAATAACTATTATACACTCATAACCTATATAAAAATCAATTTTACAATAACAGTTTGTAAATCTGCATTCTTTTTAGTACTTTTGCAATATTATGATGGATCCTAAAGAAATTCTCAAAAAATATTATGGTTATGACTCATTCCGTCCCAATCAGATGGAAATCATCAATGAAGTAATACAGAATCACGACTGTTTTGTGCTAATGCCTACAGGAGGCGGCAAAAGTCTATGCTATCAAATTCCTGCACTTGCTCTTCCGGGTACTGCCGTTATCGTGTCTCCCCTTATTTCTTTGATGCATGATCAGGTAGAAGCGCTCAAGGCAAACGGCATCCCTGCCGAAGCACTAAATAGCGGTAACGATCCCGAGCAAGATATGATAATACGCCGCCGTTGTATGGCTGGTGACCTAAAGATGGTTTATGTCTCTCCAGAAAAACTTATTAAGGAAATCCCCTATTTATTTGCAAATATCAAAATTTCTCTTTTTGCTATTGATGAAGCACACTGCATCAGCCAGTGGGGACATGATTTCCGACCAGAGTACAGCCAATTAGGAATACTACACAATAGTTTTCATGACACACCTGTCATGGCCCTTACTGCTACAGCCGACAAAATCACAAGAAAGGATATTATCAGGCAACTGCACCTCAATGGCAAGACATTTATTAGTAGCTTTGACCGCCCAAATCTTTCACTTAGCGTAAAGCGAGGATTTCGTAAGAAAGAAAAACAGCAATACATATACAACCTGATCAAGCGCCATCCCGGCGAAGCAGGTATTATCTATTGCCTCTCTCGCAAAACAGCAGAAACAACGGCCAAAGACCTACAAAACATGGGTATTATTGCAGCCCCTTATCATGCAGGTCTTAGCAATGCTCTAAGAAACTCCATACAGGAACGATTTAAAACTGATGAGATTCAGGTTATCTGTGCGACTATCGCTTTCGGTATGGGCATCGATAAAAGCAACGTACGGTGGATTGTACATTATAATATGCCAAAAAGTATAGAGAGTTTCTATCAAGAAATAGGTCGCGCTGGCCGCGATGGCGCTCCATCCGAAACAGTTCTCTTTTATAGTCTTGCAGACATAATTCAACTCCGTAAATTCGCTAATGAAAGTGGGCAGCAGGAAGTCAATCTTGAAAAGCTCAAACGTATGCAGGAATATGCCGAAGCACAAGTCTGCAGAAGACGAATTTTGCTCAACTATTTTGGTGAACAGATGGATCATGACTGCATGCATTGTGATGTCTGCAAGAACCCTCCCAAGAAATTTGATGGTACGGAGATCGTCCAAAAAGCTTTAAGCGCAATAATGAGAACACAACAAACATGCCGTATAGGCACCTGTATTGAAATATTAAGAGGTATACGGAGTGATACTGTTATAAGGAAAGGCTACTACGATCTGCCTACCTTTGGAGTTGGCAAGAATATTTCCAGCAAAGACTGGCAAGACTACATCTTGCAGATGTTACAAATGGGATTTATTGAAATTGCCTATGATCAGCATAATATAATGACAGTAACCCCTCTTGGATGGAAAATATTAAAAGGTGAAGATAAAGTCCAACTTGCTGAAATTGATACAAATATAAATGAAGAATATTCAGGCAATACAAAGAGAAGCGCTCAAGTGCCTCATGTACATCTCAATGCGATACAACTCTCACAGAATGAAATTCAATATTCTACAATAGCCTCTTCTGCTGATAAAAACCACCCCGTACAGTTTTCTGAAACTGGAGAAGAAGATACCGGTCTGTTTCAGCAACTACGTAAATTGCGACTAGATCTTTCCCGAAAACAAGGTTTTCCTGCCTACATGATACTAAGTGACAAAGTACTTCATAACCTTGCCACCGTAAAACCAACAACCTTACTTCAGTTTGGCATGGTCGGTGGAATTGGAGATTTTAAAAAAGAACGCTATGGTAAACTTTTTATTAATGAAATAAAATTATACCTTAAGAAATGAGAATAACTTTTACCCTATCAACTACATTTACATATAGAGTAAAAGTTAAAATACATATAAATTTACAAATTCCTGTAATTCCTTCCTCACAAGGAGTTAAAGAATTTTATTCCGCATTTTTAGGCCCCACAGCATCATAGCCTTTAGTACTATTCGTCCGGACTATATCACGAATATTCATTTCCTTGCCATCATTCATCTCAGCATGTTCTTTAAACTCGTCCCAGCCAGCCTGTTCCTCGGAACTATGATGAAAAGGTAATGACTTGTATTTCAACTCACAAATGCCCCACCCAATGAGAGCTATTACTATAAAAGCTATTAAAATTTCTAATCCTGTCATTTTATTCTTGTTTTCTTTTGCAAAAATACGAGTTTAAAATGAAATGACCAAGGTTTTTCAATTTTTTCCTTGCAAAAGGAATAAAAAAAGGATTGCGGCCTTCACAGACAACAATCCCCAAGCGAATAAATTAACCTCAATTGTATAATTAACTCTTGCAAAGATACTATTTAATTCTGACCCAACAAATCTTTTTAGGGATAAAATTCCACTTTTTGTGTTTTTTTTGTTTATAACCAACATTTTCAATGAAGAACAAAAAAACAGACAAATTGTCATCAGACGAGCATCACTAGAAGCAACATGTAAACAACAAAAAGGCGGTCCACAACAAAAATTGCAAACCGCCTTTTCCATTTATTCTTGTTTTTTAAGCTCTTGCCTGATGAGTATTACGAAGAAGATCATTAACCGTTTTTACAGGATTGAACGTACTTAAAGGAACTTCAACAAATATTGTATTCCAATTACTCATTCCCCCATTCCATAAACCTGGCAATTCCAAAGCTTTAAGCTGCTTTCCATTTTTACTTTTACTGCTGATAAATCCTGTTGTCTCATCAACAAATTTAGGTAAATCAAAAGGTTGCCCCTTATAGTCTTTCGTAGCACATACAAGATCAACAGGGTTAAAATGAGTACCATTATTGAACATAGAAACATACTTTGCATTCTTCTGGTCAATCTGAGAGGACTCTAGAATTTGAAGACTGACAGTGCCCTCTTGATCATAAGTAAGGAAAGGACCACCTCCAGGTTCTCCCACATTCTTGACCACCCCGCACACACGCATCGGACGATTCAACTTAGAACGAAGATAAATAACAAGTTCAGCATCCTCAAGCTCCTTGATATCCGATTTACGGCAACAGAGATCACGCTGGAGAAAACGAATAATCTCTTCCAATTTAAGATGAGAATAAGAACCACTATCAAGTATCTTAAGATATTCGAATGCCTGTTTCTGCATTTTAACAAGTACGCCAGCAATAACTTGCTTCCAAGTGACCGTATCACCCTTCAGACGATCAGGCACTACATTATCAATATTTTTAATAAAAACAACATCGGCATCTATAGCATTCAAATTCTCTATCAAGGCTCCATGCCCTCCTGGACGGAATAACAAAGTGCCATCTTCATTCCGGAATGGCGTATTATCCAAATTAACAGCAGGAGTATCCGTACTTGTTTTTTGTTCAGAAAAAGAGATGTTATATTTAATACCAAACTTTTTCTCATATACTGGCACTTTTTCTTCCACAATCTTCTCAAAAAGAGCTAAATGGTCATGACTTACCGTATAATGTATATTTGCTTCTCCATTAGAACTAGCATAAAGAGCTGCCTCAACAAGATGTTCCTCCATTGGGGTGCGAATTTCATCCTCATTATATTCATGAAACAGCAATAAACCTTTAGGAAGTTGACCATAATTCAGTCCTTTTGGTTCAAGCAAATTTGCTACAACTTCTTTATATTGGCCTGCAGCAATAAGTTCCTTTATACTTTTGCCTGTATTTTGCTTACATTTATTACAAAGCGCATGGCGAAAGGCAAATTTAGTGATCTTTTCAAAAAACAGCTTTTCAAAGTCCGTTGTAGGCACATCATAATCAGCACTAAGGAAGGCAAATAAATTCTTGAACATACGACTAGCGGCACCTGATGCAGGTACGAACTTCGTTATACAATGCCCCACTGCCTTATAATCATTCCAAATTTGAATATATATTTTCTGTTCTTCCTCTGTAAGGGAGATTATGCCTTTCCCCACAGCAGCAGGTTCCTCTAATTTCAAGAAAGGAAAACCTATCTTGAACTGCTCCAACTGATGTTCGAACTTCTCTTGAGAAATACCCCTTTCGGTAATTTGATTTAGATCTTTTTGATTCATATATCTATATTTAGTAATTTACTCCATTAATCATAGAAAATATTATGATACAAATATAATATTTTTTTAGGAAACAGAACAAGAAAAAAGGTGAATATATCTTTATTTATCCTTAATTCCGCAACACTATTATAAATTAAACTTTTTAAGTACCTGAGCAACAAAAAGTTGCTCAGGATTTTGCCATGTCAGAATTTTCACTTATCTTAGTGTTGCAAAAAAAACAAGAGAATCCGACGATAGACATGG
>RRZU012564052.1_pt1 | contig 10550 bp, 9 predicted proteins | sample 2165561 | NCBI WGS metagenome assembly RRZU01 (sample SAMN10456909, study PRJNA506462) | wastewater metagenome | isolation source: wastewater sludge | place: USA: Moscow, Idaho | reverse complement strand
GCCCACGCCGGCCACGACCTCACCGTCAAGACCTACCGCGCCGGCGCGCTGACGCTCGAAGCCACGCTCGTCTGCAAAACCTGCGGCCGCCAGCTGCGCAGCGCCGGCAATCCCGCAATCAAGGGCGCCATCCAGTTCCGCATCATCGTCATCTACGCCGGCGAGGCCGGCGCCAGCAAGGCCAGGGCCTTCATCGTCCGAGCGGAAACCTGGACCGGCCGCCGCGCCGCCATCGAGAGCACGGTCTACGCCGTCATCCCCCAGGAGCGCGTGCAAAGCGTGATGGTGGACGATTCCACCAACCTCGCACTGTTTGAATCGTTCTGGGCGCAGCTGACGCCGCCCGATGATCCAGTATCACACTAAGATTTCATGCACGTAGAGGATAATGAGCGTAGGCTCAACGTCTTCGGGGTCCGTCGAGGCATAGAAGCCGACAAAACAGCCGTGGACCTCAAACTCGTACCAACCGGCGCGCTCGCCGATCACGAGCGAGCTGGTCCACGGCTCTCTCTTATACGCCAGCTCTCGGATCGCCGCATGTACCGGCGCGCTGCGCTCACGCAGTTCATAAAGCTTCGCCACCACTTCACGATCATACTTCAGGCGCCAATAGGCACGCGGCATTACACCAGCCCTCGCTCCCTCAGCCCAGCCTCAACCTCTTCCTCTGTAAGAAACTCGCCGGCACGCACACGCTGCAGCGCACGGTCGCCTGCAGCCAGGCGTTCAAAGCTGGCCAGGCGCCGCACCGCATCATTCCAAGTATCCACGTCAACCAACACGGCCGCCGGCTTACTGTGCTGCGCAAGAATCACCGGCCCATTGCGCAGCATTTTGAAAACACTCGTATGGTCACGCGCCAGCCGCGTAACCGGCTCAATTTGTGGAACAAGCTGCAACATAGATCCTCCTGGACAAGAATCACGCCTTACTACACGCGATTATACACGGATGGACGTGCATAGTAAAGAGCCGTACACAACGACTGGCAGGCCGGCTCCAGGTTCAGCGCCTGCCGGCGCGCCCGGATCCCCTCGCCGCTAAGATCGTGCTCCGGGTATATTCGCGCTGTCCCTCTCCCAATAAGGCACTATTTGAAAACTGAGAAAGTGGTAATGCGTTCAATATCCTGTTCATCAAGAGCCGCAAAATGCTCCATGATCAGCCGGTGCACGAAAATGTATCCGCCGCCTACTTTGCGGAGGAAGATAAGCCCCGTTGCGTAGTCGAGAAAACGGGCATAGTTCCAGGGGATATGACCCTGCCGCCGGAGGCCAATCCGCAGGAGGCAATGCTTCGTCACGACATCGCCACCGCCAATCAGCCCGCCAATCACCCCACCAATCAGCCCGTAAATCAGCCCGTAAAACAGCCCGCGACTCAGGTCACTATACAGCCCGAAAATCGGCCCGACACTCAGCCCGACACTCAGCCCGACACTCAGCCCAACACCTAAGCTTGTAATCGTGGCATACCGTGCCGCTAATCGAATACCTTGATTGGGAACGCGTGTCTCCATCATGATGGGAAGATCTGTTTCTGAATATGGCTGAAAAGTGAACGCGAAAATTGGCGCGAAAATCAGCCCGACACTAAGCGCGAAAATCAGCCCACCACTCAGACCGACGCTCAGCCCGACGTTCATGGTGCCAATCAGCCCGAAAATCAGCCCGACACTCAGCCCAACACTCAGCCCGAAACGTAGACCAAAATATAGATTACCCTTTAGCTTGGTATGTCTTATCGGCTCAATTTCTATGAATCCGCCAATCACCCCACCAACCAGCCCGGCAATCAGCCCGTAGAACAACCCGGCAATCAGCCCGACACGCAGCCCACCACTCAGCCCGAAAATCAGCTCACTATACAGCCCGACAATCAGCCCGACAATCAGCCCGTAAATCAGCCCCCAAAAAAGTGTGGCAAGTAGACTGCTTTTTAGTCTATTTATTAACACTCTTGACTGTTCGAGAGAATGGATCCGCTTGAAGCCACCACTGAGTGAGTCGATCAGCCCGGCAATCAGCCCAGCAATTAGCCCGAAAATCAGCCCACCACCCAGCCCGCCACTCAGCCCAGCAATCGGCCCGATAATCCGCTCGTAAATCAGCCCGTAAATCAGCCCGACACCTAAACCGAATAGTGGCCCCGCTAGTAACATAAGGTACGGACGTTGTGCTGGTCGATCGGTTGACTGCAGCCAGCTAGGCTGCATTCGCTCGATCAAGAAGACAGTCTGCCCATATTGCACAAGACGGGCAGACAACCAATGTAACCACCGGATCGTTTGCTGTGGCGAGTAGATTGGTTCAAGCTCGCGGCGCACAAACATGCGCTGAATGTAGGCATCAAACAGGTGTTGGCGGCGTGTTGGCGTCGTATCGCTCAAGGCAAGTTCAGCCGGCGAAACGCCTTGATAGGCCAAGGCCATGATGGAAAGCATCAGCGGCGATTTGGCAAGCTCGCCGAGTTCCATATCTTTTTGGAGGGCGGTGCGAACGACAGATAGTGCCGGGCCGGCACGATTCAAATAGGTGTCAATCTGTTCGAGGGTGAGCGGCTGGAGAAGGACTGCGCCGCGTAACTTCAGTCGTACGCTGAGTGCCTCGTACTCAGCGAGCCGGCTGCAGGCGGCCAGAGGTACAAGATGATCCTGAAGAAATTGGTTAATGGCCTCGACGCAATCACTGCGGTGTTCCGACTGAACTTCATCCAACCCATCCAAAAGGAGGAGCAACTTGTCGTGCTCTATCCAGGCTTGCGCCAACTTCTTGGGAATGCTGTAGCGAATGCCAAGTTCATCGACCAGCCACTCAGCCAACGGTGCTTTGCGTTGTATCCAAGAAGAAAGGTTGAACACTACGGGGCTGGGAAGAGCCAGAGCTTCGTCAGCCCGCTTGATCAACGCGCGTGCCAGCTCTAGCAGCGCCGTGGTCTTGCCGGCCCCCGGCTCGCCCAGAATGAGCATACGCTGACCCATCTGGTCGAAGACGTCGACAATGGAGATGCCGGGCGGCAGCGTACGAGCGGTCTCATCGGTTTGCTGGGGAACCACTCGCCACGGACGATTTTCAACCAGGCTGGATCTGTCAGCAATACCCAACCGAATGGCAGCTTCATGATCCAGAGAATGGTCAAGCACACCTTCAATCCAGTATTCCTTGACCATTTGGCGTAGAACCCGGCGATTGTTCTGATCTTGAATGTCCGATTCCGAAAGCACTTGCTGAACGGTAACGGTCGCCGTCGCACCGGGTCCGATGGCGATACCCGTGCCCTGGTTGATGTCACCTACGATGGTTTGGTTGCCCACAACTTTGTCACCGCGCACTTCGTCGCCGTGTACTAGCTTGTCTCTGCCGACAAAGTCACCACCGCTAGTGGTTATATTGCCTACAACATAGGCGCCGCCCTGCGTATCTATTTGTTGAACCGGGCGGTTCCCTGCCCTGCTAGGGGTATTCCCGCCGCTTGGTGATAGGCTATAGCCATCAACTGTAGACGGATGACTGGCCTCAGCCTCAAAATACTTTGTGATGAATGCCTTCAGCTCGGGGTTATGAGGATTGCTGACAGATGCTCCGGTGATCAGTTCTTCTGTACGTCCTGTACGTTCAGCCCAAGTGATCAGATTGAAGACAATGTCGCTGAGGTTTGTACCACCGGCGATTGCAGACAAGTCTTCTTCCAGCCGGAAGCGAACCATTTGCCTGAACGATGGCTCATCAAAGGTACGTAACAGTGCCTCTTGTAGCTGTTGGAACTGCAAACCGGTAAGTGACATGCTTTGTATGCTTCCCTAGAATTGCCTTCCGCTAATACGGCATTATCAAACACTACCCACCGGCGCCACTATCCAAATCCCCAGGATCTCGATTTTTCCGGCGTTGCTGCGGTAGTCGTAGACAGATAGGTAGCCCTCAACTCGCATGTCGCCGTCAATGAGTGTCGCCTGGTGTACTCCTGCGTCTAGCCAGTCGGTAGTGACAAGGACAAGCCTGATATAGCCATCGTCCAGTTGCTCCGCCTCGGCAATTCGGAAGTATGCCGTGCCCGCCAGCGTCGTGACAGCCAGGCGTGCATTATCGTTTATCATTCTGATCAGCCGCCACGACCGCCGAAACTTGACCATCACAGATCAACACAGACACCCGGTGACCAATCAGCGCTCCGAGCGCCACCACTGTTTTCCAGGCGCTGGGCGGCACAGAGAGCGTCATCTCCCCCTTGTCAGTGGCTAGGCGGAGAAAGCCGCCGGCAGCGTCAACGTGCCCGCCCGTCAGAACACCCGTGTATCGTTGTTCGTTCATGGCTAACCTTCCTTTGCCCTTACCTTGCCGCCCCATCAGCAGCGTTTACAGCCGGGGCGCAACCTGGTCAGACAATTCTCGATCGCTCATTACCGGGTAGCCGGCGGCGCCGGCGTAGTGTGCGTTCGGTAGGACATATTTCACGGCTGACGCATACCAGCGCCTGCTCCGCTGGGTTGCAACCTGCTGTCAACGCTTCTCAGTTAACATCCCCCTCCATAATTGGCACGCTTATACCCGCAAAACTTGCTTAGATCGTGGCCCTGTTTTTGGGAATACCCTCACTTGACGACAGCGACGGCGCCAACTGGATATATGCCGCCAGTCGTCGCTCACGTTCGCGCCAATCAGGTAGATATGCCCCCATACTCACCTGCCAGCCCTTGCGGTGGTCAGGAAATTTCAGGTGGAGCAACTCATGGACGACCACGTACTCCGCCAGGTCGCGCGGCAGGCGCAGGATGTCCTCAGTCAACGTCAGTGTCCCTGCCGTCGAGATTGATCCCCATTTGTTGCGCATGCGCCGCACCTGGATGCGGACCGGCTTGACGCCAATGCGCTGCGCCCACGCCGCCACCAGCGTGTGGATCTCGGGCGCAGTCTGAGGTTCGGGTGTGAGTTCCGGTGTCGGCAACTGCGCCAGCGCAGCCGCGATGAACTGTTGCACCGTGTCGCTGTCCGGCTTCAGCCCGCGCGGGATGAAGACGGTGGCGCCGCCGGGTGTGAGTCGAAACGCCAACGTCTTCCGCTGCTGGCGATGAATGGCAATCTCCATGATCTTTGGCATCACAGTGTAATGCTGTGCATTCGCAGCAACTCGTCAACAATCTGTTTGCTCGCCGCAACCTGGATCGGCTGCGGCATTAGCGGCAAGATGCGCCGCCATAACTCCATGCGCACCTGACTTTCCAGCCTGCCACTGTGCTGCCAGCCTGCGTTTTCATTCAAATAGTCCGCCAGGCTGGTTGCCAGGGTGTCGGCGGCCGCATCGTCAACACCACTGAGATTTGCCCCGCGCACGACCATGCGCAAACCGAACGCCAGCTTGTCCAGATTGCTTGTGGCGCGATCTTCGCTGGTCGTCACGACCTGGTCCGCCTTTGTCTGCAATGTGGCCAGGGCGGCTTCGACGCTGATCTGGCGCTGGTGGAGCTGCTCAATCACCCGCTCCACTTCATCGCTGATGGTAGCCAGGTAAGGCTCTTCCTCGATATGGTCTTGGATGTGCGCAATAATACTGCGCTGGAGGTTGATCACCTTCACGCGGTCAGAGATGTGATCCTGGGCAATCACGTCGGCTAGATTGCGGTTGATGGGGTACAGCGGCAGCGGGGCTGCCACTTCGTAAGCGTAGACATTCGACTGGATCAACTGCTCCGTTTTGTGCAGAAACTCGTTTTCCAGCCGCCGCTGCTCTGCCTTTGGATCAAAGTAGGAGTAGGTAGTGGCGTAAATATCCGCTACCAGCGCGTACTCATCCAGGTAGTCACGCAGGAACGGATCGGGGGAGATCACCTCGTAGACCATCTGCAGATCTTTGAACTGTTTAAAGAAACTGTCCCGCCTGCCTTCGTCGAAGAAGTACTCGACGATGCGTTCTGTGCGGCCTGTGGCGTTATGCGGTTGGATGGGATCCAGCAGCGTCTGTATGACAGCCAGCAATGTGGTAAAGCGAGGCTTGAGCGTCTCATAGTCTATGAGACCCAACGATGCCTTCTCCTGTTGGCCGGACAGGGCGCGCTGCAGGTCGGTGAAGACGCCAATGTAGTCCACGACGAGCCCGCTCTTCTTGTCCGGGTATGGGCGATTGACGCGGGCAATGGCTTGAAGCAGGGTATGGTCTTTGAGCGGTTTGTCCAGATACATGACGTAGGCTACCGGCGCATCAAAGCCGGTCAACAGCTTCTGTGTGACGATAAGCAGCTGCGGCTGTTGGTGCGGGTCGCGGAAAGCCTTGCGGACACGCTTCTCCGCGTCGTCTTCCAGGTACAGATTGCGCATCTGCTCGCTGTCTTTTTTGCTGTCAGCCGAGTAGACGACGACGCTCCAATCCTTGGGCAGAAGCTGGTCGAGCGCAGCCTTGTAGATCGCACAGGCTTCCCGGTCCGGTGCGACGACAATACCCTTGAATCCCAGCGGCATCACGTTCTCCTGGAAGTGCTGGGCGATGTGGGCGGCAACGGCGGCGATGCGCTCCGGGGCTTTGAGCACCGCCAGCAGCTTGTCGGCGCGCTGGAGCAGGCGGCTCAGTGCTTCCTGGCTCTCCGCCCCTTCATCGTCCACGACCCGCCAGAACTGCGCCAGCAGCTCGGCATACTCGCCCTCTAACGCCGGTCTGTCCAACCAGATTTTGGTTGGCGCCAGCATGTAGTTGAGTGGCAGCGTGGTGCCATCCGCAATGCTCTCGTTGATTGTGTATTCGTCATGCGTGCCGTTGGGATCCTCTGCGGCGCCGAAGATCTTGTAGGTACCCATGCCCACCTTGCCCTTGTCGATGGGCGTGCCGGTGAATCCGAAGCGCAGGGCATTGGGTAGCGCCGCGCGCAAGTAGGTGCCTAGATCGCCTTCCTGGGAACGATGGGCCTCGTCGACCAGCACCACCACGTTGCGGCGCACGATGAGATTTTTACTGATGCCATCGAACTTGTGGATGGTGGTGACGATCACGCCGCGCGTGTCCTGCGCCAGCAAGCGCTGAAGGGCTTCTCTGCTCTCAGCCCGCACCGCGTCCAATCCAAACGCCTGTAGATTTTGCAGCATCTGGGTTTCCAGCTCGATCCGGTCGACGACGATCAGGATTGTGGGGCTGGCCAGCGCAGGGTGGCGGCGCAGCAGATGAGCTGCCACGATCATGGTCAGCGTCTTACCTGAGCCCTGGGTGTGGGACTCGAGGCCGGTCACCGGCGCGTTAGCATCGGCCTGGGCCGTAGCGCAGCGGACAACGATCTTCTCGACAGCGCGCATTTGGTGGGGACGCAACAGGAACTTCTGCAAGGCGTCGTCCATGCGGTAGAAGATGGTGTAGTCGCGCAGCAGGCTCAGGACCATGGCGTGGGCAAAAAAGGACTTGCTGAGATCTTCCAGCCCGAAGTCCCGCCCATTGACTTTCCACTTGTAAAAGGCTTTGAGGCTGGGGTTCCAGGTTGCACCATATTCCAGCCGGGTGGCGCAGATCGCAAAGGGAACAGGGTACTTGATGAATTCGGAGACGGTTTGGGTATAGACTTCCTGCACGTCCTTGAAACCCGTCAGGCCGGGGTCTTCCAGCTTGGGCGACTTGTTCTCGACCAGCACCACCGGCAGCCCGTTCACGAACAGCACCATGTCCAGCCGGCGATGCTCGCGGTCCTGCACCCACATTTCTTCGGTGAAATGGAACGTGTTGGCGTCCATGTGATCGTAGTCGATGAGGACGACGTTGCGCTCGCGCTGCATAGCCGCGTCATAGGTGGTCCAGTGTCCACGCACGGCATGCGCGAACTGCTCATTGCCTTCCAGCGTGGCGGGCAGCATGCGCAGCCGGCGGATCACCTCGTCGACGCGGGCATCGCCGGCCGCCCAACTGTTCAGCTTCGCCAGTTGGGTGCGCAAGATGTCGATTAGAAAGTGCTGGGTCTCATCATTGCCACGCCAGGCGAGCAGGGAGTAACGCTCGATAAAAGTCCAGCCAATCCCCTGGAGGAAGTTGATCAACTGGTTTTGGACATCGCGAGATTCAGTTATGCGGGACATATGTTGTCTCAGGGCTTTACCTATGACGTAGAATTGGTTACCGCGTGCAAACCGCCCATCGTACTTTTTGGAAGGACCAACGCTAATGCGTAGGAGGCAAGGAGTCTCGTTTTCGTTTCACTCCAGTTCGTAATAGGTTGAGAAGGTAGGCTATATAGGCAACCGCCAATAGTGCACCTACAAACGTCGGCAGTCCCCAAAACTGCCAGTACTCCACCGATGCGCGTCCCAAAAGGGCACGGGCCAACATTGTCGCCCAGAACAATAGTGCCCCAGTCATAAACGCAATAACTGCTATCTTGATGCCGGCATACTTCTCAAAATATCCCGATCCTACGATGCGGCGTAGTAGAAAAACAGTCGCTCCAATTAGCATAGCCGTCACTAAGGCCACAAATAGTAGGTCGCGAAATGAGAAAGTGAAAGTTCCCTGAACAAAACCGGTACGGACCGTGCCTTGATCTGACTCGAAAGTGATTTGTGCCATCCCTGGAATTCTGGATATATCAACCAACCTGCTTTGCGTGAGGTCAGTACGATTAACCACAGTCAAGACAATTCGCATCGAATCTCCTGGGTTAAACAGCGACGGCGACAATTGGACCGTGTCCGTGTTCACACGTGTAATCTGAAAGTCCAAGCTCGATGGTGTCCGTCCGACAATTTGTGCATCTGCAATTTCAGCTGAAGGCTCCAATTTGAGGGTAATTGGGGTCACATAATCAACTGGTGCAATGGGTTTGTTTCCCTCGTTCGAGAGCGTAAAGAAAATTGCGTAGGCGTTATCTACCGGCTTCTCTCTGTACTTGACAGTCAGGGCTCCAAAGGACGGATCGCCTGGCCAATATAATCTATAGTCGAAATAATCCTTGACATGCACTTCAATGTCGGTCTGCTGCCGGTAGTATAGGTCGTACGTTGCGAACATGGTGATAGCCAAGGCAATAACCGTCGCGATTACGCCCCAGAACTGCCAGATCGGATCACGCAATCGTTCTTGCCAGCGTGCCTTCGGCGATAGAGCGCTTGTCATTGGGGGCTCCAATTCAACTGATCCCGTTGGATGTAGCATCAGAGAGCGGAAACACTTCGTCACTCAATAGTCGTATTTGCCCAGTCATAAATTGGTGGAGCATGGACTTGAACAAGGATTGCAGGGCGGTTAGGCGGTCTTCCTCGGCAGCGATTTTGACGTCCGAAGCTGTCATCGCCTCAGAAATAACCTTTTGATCTGCTATCCTTACTGGAAATGCCACTGGTACAGAGCCTACTATGCGAGTATTGAGATTCAGCATTGTCGAACCAACTGCACGGTTGAGGATATAGGCTATAACTTCTTTCCTGCCCAAATAGTAGTACAAGTAGCTTGGATCAATGTTTGGGTCACGGGCACGGATAACTAGCGATCCTGTTCCACAGAGCCAACCAGCCTCGCTTGCTGAAACAAGCGCACGACGCCCTATATCACCTCGCCTGGCATAGACAATGTCCCCCGCCTGTAAGTGATGTCTAGCTAGACGTTGATGGTCAGAGAGACTGATACGCGCGATATTAGCGGTAGAGATGCGATTATCTACCATGTCTTGGGGCATCACTGTTGGTATGCCTTCAAGCACGTAATCCGAAGCGTGTAGTTGGCTTCCGAATGGACCTGTTTGAATTGTTCCGCCGTTGTCGCACAGCTTGCCTAGAGATTCTATCACCCAGTCAGTCGGTATCTCCCCAATCTCCGTCTCCTTCGTCTCCGCTGGCTCCCGTCCCGGCCCATAGGTGAACAGACGCTGCATGAGGCTGCGCTTGAAGGTCTTGGCGGCGGCGATGACATCCTCCTGCGCGGCGATGGCGTCCTGGATGGTATTGAGTACGGCAGCAATGCGGCGCTGTTCGGGAAGAGGAGGGAGGGGAATCTCCAGGTTTTCAATTACAGATTTGGGTATACGCTGTCGCCCAGTGGTCCCCTCCATCTTCTCGGCGACACCTTTTCTGACTTTATGCATACGCAAATACGAGAACAGAAAGAACTTGTCTATCCTGTCCGGTCGGACCTTTAGCGGGAACACCTCTGTTGTTGCGTACGCAAAAGGGAAGGGAATATCGCCCAGAATTCCTTGCTTGCCGTTCTCGAAGCATGGCGTAATCTTAGCCAAAAGAATGTCGCCGGGTTCACAGTACACACCGCTTGTTATCTCCTGCGGTGTCCTCGTCATATATTCTGTTGCCCAGGTTCCCTGACTTGGTATCAGGTCCATCGGCAAGTACGGGACGACACTCAATTCGGAGAGCGCCAGCGACCTTGGCTTACGCGTGAAATCCACGACATCATTTAGCTTGCCGATTTCCCAATTCTCGGGAGTTACGTCATCCATGTGGTTTCAGCGTCCGGGCTTCCGTAATCACGCTAATAATCCCAAGGTTTGCAGGACCTGGTTGAGCCGGTCGTCAGCATCTTGGCGCATTTCTTCTGCGTCCTGCAATAACACGAGAGCCTCTTCGATTGGCAGTGGC
>RRZU011789041.1_pt1 | contig 10550 bp, 6 predicted proteins | sample 2165561 | NCBI WGS metagenome assembly RRZU01 (sample SAMN10456909, study PRJNA506462) | wastewater metagenome | isolation source: wastewater sludge | place: USA: Moscow, Idaho | reverse complement strand
GCATCATCTTGCTCTAGTTTAAAAAGACGCTTTGCGGTATTGACCATCCCAATGGCTGCACATGTTTCACAGTACATGGTGTCATTAGGGAGTTCATAGCTTTGTGCAAAAGCTTCTCCTTGTACAGTTTGTCCCACACCACCAGTAATATACATTTTAGTATTTATAATATCATCCCAAAGTGTTTTTACAGCTGATTTCATCTTTGAATCATTTTGATAATAAGCAAGATCTGCCATGGCTTCCATCATATAAAGCATTCTTACTGCGTGTCCTTTTGCTTCTTTTTGGTTGATGGGTAAATCATAAGCTTGAAGATAATCTAAATTGGTAAAGGGTTCTTGATTTAATGCACGTTTTTGTTCATTGTAAAATTCAGGGTTTTTACCTCTCACATCGATAAAGTAGCGACTGAGATCTAGGTACTTCTTGTCTTGTGTTAATTGATAAAGCTTTACTAAAGCAAGCTCAACTTCTTGATGCCCATCAGCGCCTTCAATCTTCCCTTCTCCAAAATTATCCATAATATTTTGAACAAATTTAATGGAAACATCCAGCAACTTCTTTTCATTTGTTGCGCGATAATATGCCACTGCAGCTTCTATAAGGTGTCCAGCATTGTAAAGCTCATGACTCTTATCCAATTCTTTATATTTTAAATCGGGTGCTCTAAGTTGATAAAATGTGGATAAATATCCTGAATCTTCTTGTGCCAGTTCGATGATGTCAATCACACCATCAACACGCTTCTTTAACTTTGGATCTTCAAAGTTTTCAAGAGTATAAGCTGCAGTTTCTATCCATTTATAGACATCCGTATCTTGAAACCACCATCCATAATGTTCGCCTTCTTCAAGGCCTGCCGCAATTTTCAAGTTCGTGATGGCTTGACTTCTTTCATGAGGCAGTGAAGCATCTTCACGTTCACGCTCAATGGTGATATCTTTTTCATCTAACATGACTTGATACTGATAATCGAGTACGACATCTTTGATCAGTTCTTTATATTGTTTCCAAAATCCTTTTTGTTTCATGGTGCTCCTTTAGATTAAAAGACAGCTTACGCTGTCTTAGTAATTTATGCTAATTTAATGCGTAGTGTAGTGACTGATTTAGAAGGTACTTCAAATTTGACTGAAGTGCCTTTAATTTCATAATCTGTAAAATCATTGTTTTTAATGGTTTCAGGGCTATCAAAAGTATTGTGTGTGTCTAATGAATCTCCAACAATTTGTTTTGCATTAATGCTATGAATGTTTTTATCGAAATCAAAACTGAGTATTTGGCCTTCATCATGATGATAATTACAGATTGACAATGTAAGAATATCATCTTTAATTGAAGCAGTTTGTGAAATATATGGTGTTTCACTGCCATGTACCTCTATCACTTCAGCTTCTTGATGGTATTTGTACTGTTCAAATACATGATATGTGGGTGTCAGCAACATTTTCTCTTGATCGGTTAAAATCATTGATTGTAGTACGTTTACCATTTGTGCAATGTTTGCCATATGAACACGATCTGCATGCTTATGGAAAATATTCAGTGTAATACTTGCGACCATGGCATCACGAATGGTGTTTTGTTGATAGAGAAATCCAGGATTGGTACCCTCTTCTACTTTTAACCATGAACCCCACTCATCCACAATCAAACCAACGCGTTTTTCAGCATCGTATTTATCCATGATTTGACTGTGCTTTGTGATGAGTTCATCCATTTTTTGTGCACTTTCTATCAGTGAGTACCACTCTTCAACAGGAAAACCTGTTGCAGGACGTTTATTAAGCCACTCATCTGCCAGTGCATAATGGTGTAAGCTGATGCCATCCATAAATGGCGTTGCTTTTTGCATGAGTGTTTCCATCCAGTGATAATCATCAATGTTGGGTCCACATGCAATTTTATAAATCTTTTTATCACCATATTGTCTGACATATGTTTGGTATTGACGGTATTTTTCAGCGTAGTATTCTGGTGTCATATTACCACCACAACCCCAGCTTTCATTTCCTACTCCAAAGTATGAAACATCCCAAGGTTTATCTCTTCCGTTTTTACGTCTTAGATCAGCCATTGGAGATTCGCCATCCATGGTCATGTATTCAACCCATTCTGACATCTCACGAACACTACCACTTCCCATATTTCCGTTAATATACGCTTCAGTTTCAAGTTGTGATACCAGTTCAAAAAACTCATGTGTTCCGAAGTGATTATTTTCTGTAATACCACCCCAGTGTGTGTTGACAATTTTTTTACGTTCAGATTTTTCGCCAATGCCATCCATCCAGTGATATTCATCCGCAAAACAGCCGCCTGGCCATCTTAATACTGGAATGGATAAATCTTTAAGTGCCTTTACAACATCTTGTCTCATCCCATTTACTTGTTCAATGTGTGAGTCTTCACCCACATAAATGCCTTCATAAATGCATCGACCAAGGTGTTCTGCAAATTGTCCGTAAATATGCTTACTAATTTTAGGTCCTTTTGTTTTTGATTGAATTAAATATTTTGCTGTCATTTTAACCTCTATTTAACTGGGACACCAAATACTGGTAGTCCATTTTCATCCCATGTAAATTTTTGTACACGTGCATGCCTGTTTGGATTGTTGAGAGGATCTCCCTCATTAGCCATAGTGGGTCTTGCATGATACACAAGTAAATCATGTTCACCTGTTTCATCTTTTGTAAATGAATTGTGTCCAGGTCCAAATTGTGAATTTTCTTCTGAAGAAACAAATACTGGTTCAGCTGATTTATGCCAGGAATAACCATCAAGCAAATCTGCATCAGTATTTGCCCATAACATTCCCATCTTATAAGTATGGTCAGTTGCACTTGCTGAATAAGTAATAATTACTTTATCATCTTTAACAATGGCAGCTGCACCTTCGTTTACTCTAAATCCTTCACATTCCCAATCAAACTCTGGTACTGATAGAAGTAATATTTTCCCTTTCAATGTCCAAGGGTTTTCCATTTCTGAAATATAGAGATTTGAGTTATTGGTAATTGCCGGTTCTAACTGGCACCATACGTAGTAAAGTTTTTCGTTGAGTTCAAAAGCTGTACCATCAATCGCAAAACTCTTTTGGTGTGTGGTAATCATACCTTTTTCTACCCATTCACCTTCAAATGGATCTTCTGCATCACATTCAATCACAAACATATTATGGTGATAATCTTTATCCCTAATATAAGGATGATTACTTGCTGCATAATAGATGTACCACTTATTATTTATGAAATGGACTTCAGGAGCCCAAATAAGTTCACTTTGTGGTCCTTCTTCATGCGCATGCCAAACTGTTTTGATTTCACCATCTTGAAGTTCATTCAATGTTTTTGCACGTCTAAGTTCAATTGATTGATATCCTGGAACGGATCCTGTGAAGTAATAATAACCATCTGTATGTTTATACACCCATGGATCTGCTCTTTCAATTACTATTGGATTATTGTATTCTGACATTATTTCATCTCCTATCATTGTATAACCGCTTTCACGTTCAACTCTTATTATAGACACTTATACGTATAAGTCAACGTGGTTTCAACTAAAATCCGACATTTATCGTAAAGTTGTTCGGACATATTGCAGGATATAAGTCGTTTCAAATATAAAAAATATCTGTCACAAAGATTTTACTTTCTGTATATAATATCTTTCGCATAAAAAAACTGAAATGTAGTTTAAGCTCATTTCAGTTTTTAAATCATTAATTTCTAATATATGTAGGCACAAGGCGTTCCAGTAATTGTGGATAATAATAGCCAGGCGTTCTCAGTGCATCTCTAATTTCTAAAATGCCTGCTTCAATATCTTGAATTGAATATTGAATTGGGTTAGCAATATAGATTAAATCGTTCGGAGTTTTTGTCATACCTTCTTCTGCCATAAGAAGTTCTTCATATAGCTTTTCACCAGGTCTTAAACCAACGTATTCAATACGAATATCTTTATGAGGTCTTAAACCAGATAGTTCAATCATCTTAAGTGCCATGTCTTTAATCTTTACTTCATCACCCATATCAAGCACAAAGATTTCGCCACCCTCAGCATAAACCCCTGCTTGAAGCACAAGGCTCACAGCTTCTGGAATAGTCATAAAGTAACGGGTAATTTCAGGGTGTGTGAGTGTGATTGGACCACCATTTGCGATTTGTTTTTCAAAAAGTGGCACCACAGATCCATTGGACCCTAAGACATTTCCAAATCTTACGGCCACAAAACGGGTTGTATCGTTATTGTAGGCTTGTAACATCATTTCAATAAAGCGTTTAGTTGCACCCATAACGTTTGTGGGGTTTACCGCTTTATCAGTTGATATATTAACAAACTTATCAATTTTATATTTTAAAGATACACGAATTAAGTTATGTGTTCCCAAAATATTATTTTTAATGGCTTCTTCAGGGACTGTTTCCATCAGTGGCACATGTTTATGTGCTGCCGCATGATACACAATATCTGGTTCAGTCATTTTGAATATTGTATCCAAACTGTCATAATCACGAATTGATTTTACCAACGTTACAAGTTCTGTAGGTGGTATTTTCCCTTCACGAATCTTAATAACAAGTTCTTGTTCGATGTCATAAAGACCCGTTTCATTAATATCTAATAGAATCAGACGTTTTGGATTCTTTTGAATAATTTGACGTACCAGTTCAGAACCAATTGATCCTCCAGCACCGGTAACCATCACATTTTTATTTTTAAGGGTCTTATGGATTTCTTCATCATCAATTACGATTTCTTGTCTTCCCAATAAGTCTAGAACATTCACCTTACGTAGTGATCGTCTAAAGTCTTGGCCTTCAAGTAAACTTTGTGAAGATGAGACAACTTTAACATCAACTTTTAATTGTGTTAGCATCTGTAGAATTTCTTGTCTTAATTTTTTAGACGTTGATGGCATCGCTACAATGATTGTTTTAACACCAAATTTTTTTATTGCATATTCAACTTTTTCACGACCACCAATCACAAGTACGCCATTGATACGACTGCCCTTTAAAGATGGGTTATCATCTAAAATAGCCGCTACATGATAGTTATACTCTTTGTTTTCCATAATTTCAGAAACAATCATACGTCCTGCACTACCAGCACCGTAAATAATAATCCTTTCACCATCAACACTTCTTTGTCTTTGCATATTATAGGTTCTGACATAACGATACGATGCCCTTGCAAGATACATTAAGGTAATGTTAAACATTAACATCATCACAATCACAGCGAGTGGATGCCCCACCAATAAGTTACTCATTCTTAAAAAGAATAGAACAATGGCGCTTGAACTATTCATTACTAAAATTCTTAAAAGTTCATCTAAAGAAGTTTGATGCCATACTGTGTATCTGATTCTAAATAAAATATAGAATACAGCATGAACACCCATTACAATCACAAAAGATCTGGGATTTCCGTTATAATGCAATGAAAAATTATTTAAATTAAAATCATAACGAATTAAAAATGAAAGCAAATATGAGAAAATTAATAATCCCCCATCAAATAAGGGTACAAAATATCTTTTTATCATTTCTTTATCCATAAAATCCTCCATATGTCCTATCGCTTAAGTATAATATCATGGTTTCTAAACATTCTTAAAAGTAAATGCTCAATATAAAATACATTTAGATTGATATCAATTAATTATGTTCAATTCACACAACACTTTGTGAAATTTCTTGAATAATCCACATACATTATAACTCAAAAAAATCATAATATAAACAATGAAATCGCGCCAAGCCCATAATTAAGATTGCACAACAAGACATCTTACAGCTATAATGTGTGTAGTAAGCTCGTAAACAAAAACGATAACCAAAATAAAGAAATATTTTTGGTGGAAAGGAAAATTACTAAAATGGACTATAGAAATGAGAAAATAATACTCGGTTTTATGCGTATCGCAGACAAAACACAAGAAGAGGCCGTCTCAATTATACAAACTGCTTATGATGCAGGGATTCGTATTTTTGACCATGCAGACATTTATGGAAGAGATGGTAAAAGTGAGCTTGTATTTGCAAAAGCATTTAAAGAAACCGGCATTAAACGCGAAGACATCTTTCTACAATCAAAAGTGGGCATCAGACAAGATTATGGCATATATGATCTTAGTGAAGCATATATCCTAAAATCAGTTGATCAAATATTAGCACGATTAGATACTGATTACTTAGATATGTTACTGCTTCATAGACCTGATGCTTTAATGGATGTTGAGGAAACAGCCCGAGCACTCACAAAACTAAAAAATGAAGGTAAAGTCAAACATTTTGGTGTCTCAAACTTTAACCATCACCAGATTAGTCTTCTTCAAAGTAAGCTTGATTTCCCTTTAGAAATCAATCAAATTCAATTCAGTCTTTTACACAGTATTATTATTGATGAAGGGATTAATGTAAACCTCGACAATAAAGACGCTTCCATTCGAGCATCAGGCATCTTAGAATATGCCCAACTAAACAATATTAAGCTTCAAAGTTGGTCACCTTTCCAACATGGATTTATTGAAGGTCCCTTTATAGATAATGAAGCATTTCCTGAAGTAAATGAAGCCTTAGAAGAAATCGCCAAAGTGCATGGCGTTTCTAAAACGACCATCGCAGCGGCATGGATTCTAAGACATCCTGCCAACATTCAAGTGGTCGCAGGGACCATGACCCCATCACGCATCAAAGACATCGCAAAAGCACAAGACATCACACTCACACGCAATGAGTGGTATACACTTTATAAAGCGACTGGAAAATTACTACCCTAAGAGGCATATGCCTCTTTTTTTTATACAAAAAAAGAGCTTTCGCTCTTAATCTTCATGTCTATAAACTGCAATTCCCATGGCTTCAGTGCCTGTATGAATTGCAAGTGCTGGAGTTATGTTACTGAGTGTGACATCCATTGCATTGGTAAATTTCTTTTTAGCATACTCAAGTAACTTGTCTAAGTCTTCTTGAGAGTTTGCATTGAGTAATGTGACCGTGCAACTTTTTGCATCTTTCGCAAAATCATAGGCTTCATCAATCATCTTTGTAAGAACACGCTTATAACCACGTACTTTAGAAACAGTGTGATAAATTCCTTCTGGATTACATGAAATTACAGGTTTAATATTTAAAACGTTCGCTACAGTCCCTGCCACAAGTCCAATACGCCCACCACGAATTAAATAATCCAAAGTACCAACTGTGAAGTATACTTTTGAATGATCCAGTGTGGCTTCTATTTTTTTTATGACTGTTTTAAAATCATGACCTTCTGAAATCAGTCTCGCGGCCTCAAGTGCATGATAGCCACTCGCAAGTGAAATATTCTTTGTGTCTAGCACAAAAAACTCCAAGCCTTCTACTTCTAAGGTTAGGTTTTTAATCACATTATAGGTACCACTGAGTCCTGATGAAATCGCCACCACAATCACATGGGTATACCCTTCTTGTTTTAATTTTTCAAAACCATCCAAAATGGTTTGACCTGCCGGTAAACTGGTACTCACCTTTGCATGATCAATTTGCGCAAATAAAGATTCACGCGTAATGTCGACGCCATCCGTATATTCTTTATCATCAATTAAGATTTGTAGGGGTAAACTTGTAATATGATATTTTTCTTGTAGTGCTGGGTTGACATCACTTCCTGAATCAACCACAATTGCGATTTTTTCTTGCATCATAAAACTCCTATCTAGTTTGTATTACTAGATTAACACATACCATCAATTACATCAATGAAAAAGGCCCATGGATTGACCCAAAGACCTTTAATATTTTTATTGTGATGCTTTAATCATTAAATCTGACATATTTTGTGAGAATTGAACCGGATCTTCCAAAGGCAATCCTTCAATTAAACACGCTTGATCATAAAGTAACGCCGCGTAAGATGAGACTTCATCAGATGTTTCTTCATATACTTTTTGAAGGGCTTCAAAGAGTGGATGATCTGAGTTAATCTCTAAGATACGGTTTGCTTTCATCATATCAGAAGCATTCATATCAGGCATTTGACTGAGAATTTTCTCCATCTCTAATGAAAGACCTTCATCACTCACCAAGACCACAGGATAGCTCACAAGACGTGTTGATAAGCGTACATCTGAGACTTTGTCTTTTAAACTTTCTTTTAATTGTTCTAAAAGATCTTTAGACGCTTCTTTTTTCTCTTCGATGGCTTCTTTTTGCGCATCGTCCATTAAATCTAAATCACCTTGAGAAATGGATTTAAAGTGCTTGCCATCATATGCGTGCATGACTTGTAGTGCAAACTCATCTATTTCATCAACCAGATATAAAACCTCATATCCTTTAGATAATACATATTCTGTTTGAGGAAGTTTCTTTGCTTTTTCTAAACTTTCTGAAGAGACATAGAAAATTTCTTCTTGGTCTTCTTTCATGCGTTCAAGATACTCTTTTAATGTCACAAGTTTATCTTCATGTGATGAATAGAACATGACTAAGTCTTGTAATTTTTCTTTATGTGCACCAAATGCATCATAGACACCATATTTAATACTTAAACCAAAATTTTTCCAAAAGCTTTCATAGTTTTCACGATCATTTCTAAGCATGAGTTCTAGTTCACTTTTAATCTTTCTTTCAAGTCTATTTGAAATGTTTCTAAGCTTTGGATCATCTTGGAGTATTTCCCTGGAAATATTTAAATTTAAGTCACTGGAATCCACTAGGCCCCTCACAAATCTAAAGTGCTCAGGAAGCAGTGCCTTATTGTGTTCCATAATAAAGACACCACGACTATAAAGTTCTAAACCACTTTCATATTGCGCACTGTAGAAATTCATTGGGACACGATTTGGAATATACATCAGTGCATCAAAAGACATCATCCCTTCCACATTCATATGGATGGTTTTAAGCGGATCTTCAAAGTCCATAAACTTATTTTTGTAGAACTCATTTAAATCATCATCCGATAAATCTTGTTTGGAACGTTTCCATAAAGGTATCATGGAGTTTACAGTTTTTTCAGTCCAATCACCTTTCTTAAGTGATGTTTCTTCGTCATCTGCTTCAACTTGAGTTTTTAAAACAATGGGGTAACGAATATAATCGGAATAACGTTTGATTAATTTTTCAATATGATAACTATCTAAATAGACATCATAATCTTCATCTTCAGTACTTTCTTTAATATGACAGATGATGGTTGTCCCTTGAGCATCTCTTTCAGCTTTTTCAATGGTATAACCATCCACACCTTCTGAAGAAAACTTTGAGGCTTCTTCTTCTAAATAAGAGCGCGAAATGACATCAATATGATCACTGACCATAAAGGCACTATAGAATCCAACACCAAATTGTCCAATGATATCCATGTCTTCTTCTTCAATCATATTCTTAAAGGCATGAGAATCACTTTTCGCAATGGTTCCAAGATAATCTTCAAGTTCCTTTGCGCTCATACCAACACCATTATCCGAAATGGTTAAAGTTCTGTTATCTTTATCAACAGTGACTTCAATTTTCAATGCATCTCGATCAATTTCAAGTGATGTATCTGTTAAGGATTTATAATAAAGTTTATCTTCAGCATCACTTGCGTTTGAAATGAGTTCTCTTAGAAATATTTCTTTATTGGTATAAATTGAGTGAATCATCAGATCTAACAATCGTTTTGATTCTGCTTTAAATTGTTTTTTACTTGCCATAATATCCCTCCAATTAGCAATCACTCATTAAGAGTGCTAATATATATTTTACATGAGTATTTATTTTTGTCAAATCAGTTTTCTTTGTTGAAATTGTGTTATAATATTTTTTCAAATATAAGGGGGCTTTATGAAAAAGTTGGGATTCATATTATTGTGTTTATGTCTTCTGATGGGATGCTCAAAAGAAGTCATCACAACACCAAATGAGAATAAAGAAGATGCGCTTTGCGGCTTCGAGTAAAAAAGTGCTTTCGCACTTTTTTTACGTTTCAAATTGTGATTTATATAAATCAGCATAGAAACCATTTTGTTTTAGAAGTGAGTCATGATTTCCTTTTTCAACAATTTCACCATGGTCAATCACTAAAATCTTATCGGCATTCTTAATGGTAGAAAGACGATGCGCAATCACAAAGGAAGTTCTGCCTTGTGTGAGTGAGTCCATCGCTTTTTGAATTAAACGCTCCGTTCTTGTGTCCACTGAACTGGTGGCTTCATCTAAAATTAAGATGGGCGCATCTTGAACGATGGCACGCGCAATGGTAATCAATTGTTTTTGACCTTCAGAAAGGCCTTCTTGGTCTTTTAAGATTGTGTGGTATCCACCAGGTAGTGTATTGATGAAATGATCAATACCAGCTGTAATACACGCTTCAATGACAGTTTCATCACTGATGTCTTCTTGATTAAAACGTATATTTTCCATAATACTGCCTTCAAATATCCATGTATCTTGAAGTACCATTGAGAATTGATTTCTTAAAATATTTCTTGGAACTTTTTGTGTATCAAAGCCATCAATTTCAATGACACCTGAATCCACATCATAAAAGCGCATTAAGAGATT
>RRZU010738123.1_pt1 | contig 10551 bp, 10 predicted proteins | sample 2165561 | NCBI WGS metagenome assembly RRZU01 (sample SAMN10456909, study PRJNA506462) | wastewater metagenome | isolation source: wastewater sludge | place: USA: Moscow, Idaho | reverse complement strand
GCCGGGGTATATCTTGCCAATAAAACCGAAAGCCATGATTGAGTATGTATTGGTTGATCAGGAAGAACAGTACAAGGCCGCCGCCGGCCTGTTTCGTCAATATGCCGACTGGTTAGGGATCGACCTTTGTTTCCAGGGATTTGAAGAAGAACTGACCATGCTTGACCAAATGTATGGCCCGCCGTCAGGTGGAATCATATTATGCCGGCATGAAGGGAACTGGGTGGGGTCGGTGGCTGTGAGGCAGATCGGGGATGGTGTGGCTGAGTTGAAAAGAATGTACCTGCTGCCAGCATTCCAGGGCAGGGGAATAGGAAAGCAATTATTGAACAGGGCGCTTGCACTGGCAAGCAGCATAGGGTACCATACCATCAGGCTGGATACGCTCAATCATATGACACCGGCCATGAACCTGTACCGTAGTGCCGGTTTTTACGAGATACCGGCGTATTATCATAACCCAGAACCTGCGGTGGTATATTTTGACAAGAAATTGAATGCAGGCTGATCTGCATGGCCTGAAGCGAGGTGCCGACCTTCATCAGAATATTTGTAAAAAAAGAGCCTAAGAACCAAACTCACGCTTTCGGGTAATCGAAAAATAAAAATTTCTTTTCGGCGGTCCTGAAATCTTGCCAGCGTTCGATATTGGCCTCTACGGCCAGCATGGCGCAGGTGGGCATATTATCGATATACAAACCATGGCAAAGGGAGTTGGCAAAATCGGTAATGCCCGGATTGTGTGAAAAAAGGGCGATGCTATTGTGACGATCATCTGTGCCGGATACCACATTATAAAATGTTTCCCTGGCCGCGTGGTACAGTTCATCTACCTGTATGATCTTGTTCTTATCGGCCCCGTACGAATCACAAAACAACCTGCAGGTGCTCAGGGCCCTTTTTGCAGGGCTGCTGACAAAGGCATCGATCTTTGTCATTTTGTTTTTCAGCCTTTCCGCCATAACGGGCGCATCCCTTTCACCACGTTTATTCAGGGGGCGTTCAAAGTCGGAAGCAAATAATCCGTTTTGATCCGACTTGGCATGCCGGATGATTACCAGGGTTTTCACTGATGAAATTTTGATAAATATAATACATTCTTTGGGCCCGGTTCGCAGGGAGGGGCTGAACTAAAGCCAGGGTTGAATAAGTTCATAAGAATGAAAAAATGAAAATCAATTTCCGGGAGCGGATACCGAATAAGAACTATCCTTTCTTGAATATTATTGATTGAATGATCTTTTGGAAGACCGGCAGGTATTTTGAAAAGGAATCGGTTTTTGCGCTAAAGGTATACACGTAAAAATAATTTCCGCGCAGCATATAAAATTGTTTTTGCTGTATGTGGTAATTATCATGCCGGGTGGTAAATACAAAACTCTCCGCTTTTTCTTTTCCCACTATTTCCTTTTTTCTTTCGAGCAGTTTAAAATCGGTCATTTTATCACTGAGCGCCTTTTCCATATCACGCATAAGCAGGTCGAGCGTAATATCATTTCCACCCAGATCACTAACCCTGACACCCATATTCTCCTGGAAGTCATCCGATTCGTATTCCAGGGGCGCTTTGGCTTTAAACACTGTGCTATTTTTGGTTGTGGTATCGAAGGACCAATCTGAGGGAATGGTAATGATGAATTGTTTGATTTCCAGTTTACGGCCCTGTGCTACCCTGTTTGTCTGGGCAAGAACGATAACTGAAAAAAGGGAACAGGCTATGAGCAGGAATAATTTCATCGTCGCCGTTTTGACTAAGTTAATTGATTTTTTGTAGCATGGGCATCAATAACCCCTTACATTCTTTCCTTCCATATAGTTCATGAATGCCTTGTTGCAAACACGGTTTCCACCGGGCGTGGGATAGTTGCCGGTGAAGTACCAGTCACCTTTGTTATTTGGACAAGCCTCGTGCAATGTTTCAATGGTCTGGTAGATCACTTCAACCGGTATGGTTACATCGGCCGGTGTGATCAGTTGTGATATGTTTCCTGTTATTTCATCGAGTGTAAAGGTTTTATATACCTGGCGCACGACATTCTCGGTGTGCAGTTTGTTATTCCTCTGTAGTTCTTTGCATACATCAAGTAATTCCTGTAACAGCGATTCCTGGCCGCGTTCTTTCAACAGTTCGACGGCGGCGCGGAAGGCCACAAAATCGCCCAGTTTGCTCATGTCGATCCCATAACAATCCGGATACCGGATCTGTGGTGCGGAGGAAACAATGATGATCTTTTTGGGTTGCAGGCGGTTGAGCATCCGGATGATACTCTGCTTTAGCGTAGTGCCGCGAACGATGCTGTCGTCGATCACTACCAGGGTGTCCTGACCGGGCCTGACCGTTCCGTAAGTGATGTCGTACACATGCTGCACCATTTCGTTCCGGCTGCTGTCTTCCGTAATGAACGTGCGCAGTTTGACATCCTTGATGGCGATCTTCTCAATGCGCACTCTTCGGTTGATCATTTCCGTTAGCTTATCCGGATCGATATCTTTTCCCCAACTGAGGATCCTTTCTTTTTTGATGGCATTCAGGTAGTCCTCCGCTCCTTTGATCAGTCCGTAAAAAGCCGTTTCCGCAGTATTGGGTATGAAGGAGAAGATGGTATTTTTCAGGTCGAACTCAATGGCCTTGAGTACGGTTGGGTGGAGGTTATATCCCAATGCGATGCGTTCTCTGTAAATTTTTTCATCGCTGCCCCGGCTGAAATAGATGCGTTCGAAGCTGCAGGCTTTTCTTTCCTGTGCAGGTACGATCTGTTCGATGCTGTAGCTTCCATCGGCACGAACGATGATGGCCTGCCCCGGCGCAAGTTCTTTCACCTCGTCGGCTCCCAGGTTGAATGCGGTTCGAATGGCCGGTCTTTCACTGGCCGCCACGATCACCTCGTCGTTGATATAGTAATAGGATGGCCTGATGCCATGGGCATCCCTCACAACAAAGGAGTCGCCTGTACCGATCATGCCGGCAAAGTGGAAGCCTCCATCAAAAAGTGGAACGGCTTTTTTCAATACCTGGGCTATATCCATGCGGCCGGGTTCCTTTTCATCGCCGCTCACGATGAAATGGTGAATGACCTCCATCATGGCGGCGAGGTCGCTTTGAACCTGGAAGGGCCCGGGGGCGATATTCGCGAGGCCAAATAATTCCTCGGTATTCACCAGGTTGAAGTTACCGGCGAGTGCAAGGTTTCGAACGGGGATCGTGTGCCTTTTGATAAAAGGGTGACAGAATTCAACATTGTTCCTGCCCTGGGTTCCATAGCGGAGGTGCCCGAGCAGCACTTCACCCAGGAAATTAAGATGGCCTTTCATCAGGCCCGGGTGGTTTTTGATATCGGGCTGGTATTTTTCAACTTCTGAAAATTCCTTTCCGATGGTTTCAAACAGGTCGGCAATTGGTTGGGTGGCATTGCTCCTGATCCGGTGAAGGAATGGGTATCCCGGTTCGGTGTTTAGTTTGAGCGAGGCGATGCCGGCGCCGTCCTGGCCCCTGTTATGCTGTTTTTCCATCAGCAGATACAGTTTATTGAGGCCGTACAGGACTGTCTGGTATTGTTGCTGGTAATAACTGAACGATTTTCGAAGACGGACGAAGGCAAGTCCGCATTCATGTTTGATAGCGTCGCTCATGATCGTGGGAAACCCATGTTGAGTGGCAAAATTAGCTGAATGTTCAGCATAAAAAAAATCCCGCCTCAGCGGGCGGGACGTTCATAGGGTAATCCGTTGTTACAGACCACTGAAAGTCAGGCCAACCTGCAGCAGTTTGGTGTCGGGGGCCACTTCATCTTTAAACATCGTGGTAATATTATAGGCACCGAAGAGAGTAAAGTTACCCAAACCCACCCGGGCGGTAGCGGCCAGGCGTGTGTTGTTGAAATAACTTTTATTCTTGGTTTTTTGGGTTGAGCTGTTGATCAGGTTACCGTTATTGTCGCGGAAATTCTTTCCCTTGGTGGCTGCGCTCAGCAGGGTGCCCAGTTTGAGACCTGCCGCAAATTTGAAACTTTTATTCGGTTCATCGGGCCGGGAAGTAAAGCGAAGTTCAATCGGCACTTCCAGGTAGGCGGTCGTAACCTTGAATTTCTTGAAATTACTTGCTGTATCCAACTGGTAAAACGGAAGAACAGGGGTCCTGGAGGCGATGTCCACCACCATACGTTTAAAGAAAATATGGCTGGTGCTGACCCCGATACCGAAAGCGGCACTGAACCGGGGGTTACCTTTGAAAGGTTTATCCATCATCACATACAGGTTGGCGCCACGGGAAAAACCCTTGATATGGTTGCTGACGCTATCCGCCGCGCCTATCCAATGGTCGCTGCTTAACTGGAACATCAGGTTATCACCTGCCCGATTACCAATGCTGAATTTTTTCTTTTCCTTTTTGGTCTTGTTTTGCGAGAAAGCCGGACTAAAAGCCAGGATGGCAAGGGCAATCACGAATAATTTTCTCATAATGAATACTTAGGCGGCAAAAATACCCGTCTGCCGGTTAAAGAAAGGTTAAATGATCGCTTCCATGCATGCTTCATACGAAGGGCCGCATAAAAGTCCGTGAATAAAATATAGGCTTGGCGGGGAATACTGAATCCGTTCAGCCGTATATTGTTTTACATTTGTTACACGAATTTTTTAGTTGCGCAAATATACAGGGTAATGGCGACCGGGGTATAAATTAATTTGCCACATTTAAAGAGGAGCCTGCGTGATCCGCAGTTCATTATATCAGTAAAAAAATAGTGATACATGCAAACAGTGATTTATCTCTCAGTTGGTTTTTCGGTTGGGTTCCTGGCGGCATGGGTCATCCGAACGATCTCCGTATTTAAGTGGAAGAAGGAACACAAGAGCACCAGCGGATACCTGGAGAGCGAAAAACTGATCAGGGAAACCCTGCAAAAGGAGAACAGGCATGTTTACCAGGCCAAAGAGGCTGTGGAATCGGAGTATGAGCGTCAGTTGGCCGAGGCGCATGCACTGATCCGCAGGATGGATGAGGATATACTGTTATTACAAAAGAGTAACGAGGAAACTGAGGCTTTACTGAGGGCCGGAGAACCGGTGATCCATTCCCTGAAAATGAAACTGATCGAAGCCAATAATACGGCGGCAAGGTATAAGGCGCAATTACTGCAGCAGTCTGTAAAAGCCACAGAAACTGCCGTCACCGGAAAATGAGCATAGCGGTGTATTGTGTCCGTAGGATCATCGGCGGGAATCATTCAACTTCTGCCGCTGTCGAGGGCAAACGTCATCCTTTAATCCTATCTTAATTTGGAAACAAACAGGGTAACTGCGGCAGTAGCTCAGTTGGCAGAGCATTAGCTTCCCAAGCTAAGGGTCGAGGGTTCGAATCCCTTTTGCCGCTCTAAGCATTAGGATAAAAGAATACCGGTGCGGGATCATGCTGCCATCGATTTGTTTTGACCTTCATCACCCTTTCTCCTAATCAAAATCATGCATGGCAAGCAGCGGTTAGAATAGATTTGACCGGTTAATTACCGACATTCACCAAAATCAAACAACATGGAAAAGATCATTGCCGCACTGGATGGTTTGAAGTATTCGGAATCCACACAACGGTATGCCATTGAGTTGACAAAAAAGACCAACAGCCACCTGGTGGGGGTTTTCATGGATGACCGTACCTACAATAGTTTCAAGATCTATGAATTGATCGCGGAAGAAGGGGTGTCGGAAAATAGGATGAAAGACCTTGAATCAAAAGATGAAGTGGCCAGGAAGGCATCTGCTGATTCCTTTGCAAAAGCCTGCATGAAGGCGGGTGTTCCTTTTTCCATTCACCACGACCGCAATATCGCATTACAGGAACTGAAACATGAAAGCATATATGCAGATCTGCTGGTCATTGATGCCAGGGAAACGCTGATGCACTATGCGGAAAAACCGCCGACTCGTTTTATACGCGACCTGTTGGGAGATGTTCAATGCCCGGTTATGCTGGTGCCGCCTAAATATAAACCGGTTGAAAAAATAGTCCTGCTCTTTGATGGCGAACCGTCATCTGTGCATGCCATAAAAATGTTTAGTTACCTGATGCCCGGGTTCAAGGAACTGCCTACCGACATCATTTCCGTCAACCCGGTCAATACCACCCTTCACATGAAAGACAATAAGTTGATGAAGGAATTCATGATGCGTCATTTTCCGCATGCGAAGTATAAGGTATTAAAGGGGCTGGCAGAAGATGAAATTGTGAAATACCTGAAACTGCAACCGGGTAACGCGCTGGTTGTATTGGGCGCTTATCGCCGAACCACCATCAGCCGCTGGTTCAGGGAAAGCATGGCCGATATCTTAATGAAAGAAGTCAAACTGCCTTTGTTCATCGCACACAATAAATAAACGGGCCGCTTAACGGAATGGATTCTCTCACACATATTGCCCTGGGTGCCTGTATGGGAGAGGCTTTTGCCGGCAGGCAACTGGGGAAAAAGGCCATGATCTGGGGTGCGGTTGCACAGAGTGTCCCCGATATTGATTTTATCGCTTCATTCTGGATGGATACATCCTCCAATCTGCTGGCTCACCGGGGCTTTACGCATTCATTTCTTTTTTGCTTACTGATCACACCTGTTTTTGGGATACTGGCCGAGCGCTGGCACCGCCCTCATAATATCCGGCTCAGGCATTGGATCGCATTTTTCGGTGCGGTGATCTTCATCCATATACTCATTGATGCTTTTAATAATTACGGGGTAGGATGGTTTGAACCCTTCAGTCACCGGCGTATATCCTTTAACGCTATTTATGTGGCAGATCCATTCTTTTCCATCTGGCCCGCCATCGGCTGTTTCATGCTGATCTATCTCGACAGGTACAGTACGCGCCGTAAAAGATGGTGGCGTTTTGGCCTCGGCCTGAGCAGCTTGTACCTGATGTACTGCCTGGCCAATAAGGCCCGGATCGATCATGATGTAAGGGACATTATGCGGGAACAGCGGATCGAATATTCGCGGTATTTTACCACGCCGGCCCCGTTGCAGAACTGGCTTTGGTTTGTAGTGGCAGGGAACGACAGCGGTTACCATGTTGGCTTCCGGTCTATGTTCGACAGTAAGAAGACCATCGCATTTCACTACTTTCCACGAAACGACAGTCTGCTGAAACCCCTGGCCGGGAAGGAAGAAATTCAAAGGCTGATCAGGTTCTCGCAGCAGTTCTATACCGTGGATAAGCGCCACGACACGCTGCAGTTCAACGATCTCCGGTTTGGCCAGGTCATTGGATGGCACGATGCGGACATGCCCTTTGTTTTTCATTATTACCTCCAATACCCCGATGAGAATAAACTCGTTGTGCAAAGGGGGCGTTTTGAAGGCTGGAACTGGGAGATATTCAAATCCCTGCTGCGAAGGATCAAAGGAAACTGAACTAACGGATGAGGTGCTCTTCAATTTCGTCTTTGCCTAACCGTTGTTCCGGGGGGATGTAACTGACCCCCAGAAAATCATACATGCTTTCTTCGGTGTCGCCGGCAACCCTGTTGCCAGAAGCGATCTCGTACAAACCATACTCATTGATCTTGTATCCCAGGTCTCGGGCAATGATCCTGAGTTTGATGTTATGTTCTTTTGAACCGGTCAGGTAGAGCAGGGCAGACCCGAATTCGTAAGGATGAACCAGCCTGACATCCACCTGTGTTTTGTTTTCACCGTATAATACGCTGGCTTTGGTGCTCCCTTTGGCCATGACCTTGCTGATCCCGGGGATCTGAACAATTTGGTCCACGATCTTTTTTCTTCTCTTTGTATCAGCGGCTATCAGGATGTCGATATCACCGATGGTTTCTTTTTTCCTGCGCAGGCTTCCTGCAAGTTCGGCGCGGATGACGCCCGGCAGTGCGCGTATCCTGCCCAGTAGCTGTTTCCCGATCTGTTCGGCTTTGGCCAGCGGGATACGTTCGCCATCCTTATCCATTTTCAGGGCCCTCCGCATATTGTCGATCCGCCGCTCCCCAAAGCCTTCAAGGCCCGCCAGTTTATTTTCTTCCATTGCCTGGATAAGGTCCTTCCGGTTATTGATCCCTTTTTGTTCGTGCAACACTTTTAGGGTGGCCGGTCCAAAGCCGGTTACGTCCATGAGTTCGAGCAATTCGAAAGGCACCCTGTGTTTCAGTTTTTCAAATGTTTCGATCTTGCCGGTATTCAGGTATTCGATGATCTTCTCAGCGATACTTTCGCCGATACCGCCTAGCTGGTCCAGAGACTGGATATCGCTGGCATAGGCCCTGATATCCTCCTTCATATTATGCAGGACCTTGGCCACATTGTCGTAAGCAATGGCACGGAAGCGTTCCGTGGGGCCCAGGTAGCGGTAACATTCAGACATTTCGTGGAATATCCTGGCCAACGCGATATTATTGTGAAGGCTAGTTTTTTGCATGGTAGCAACAGTCATATAAACAGTTGATTTTATGTATGGAATATCAATATTAAAGGTAGAGAGTGACCCTGCATTGAGGCCATGAGTATTGTCAAACAGGGGAATGATGATGGTCATGATTTTATACGATGCATTCATCTACTTTGAAGTATAAAATCAATCATTATGAACCCCATCATCACTCCCGATATTCGCGAAGTCATGGAGGCCGTACATTACAGGCCTTCCGTTTCCCTGATCATGCCATTTGACACCAGGGTTAACATGCATAAGGAAACCAGTCATGCCCTCAAAGTGGCGGCAGATAAAGTGGAAACCGAACTGCTCAATAATTATCCCGCAGAAATGGCTAAACTCGTCATTCATAAATTGCGGGCCATTATCAAAAGCCTGGCAACCGATATTCACGGTAAAAGCGTGGCGATCTTTGTTTCCCCGGTATTTGAAAAAGTATTCTTCCTGGACTTTGTTGTAGAGGAAAAAATCATTGTAGATGAATCCTTTGAAATACGCGACCTGGTTTTTGGTAAAAAGCAGCTCAACAACTTCCTGGTCATGCTCCTGAGTGGGCATGAAAGCAGGCTACTGCTCTGGAATGCCGAGAATTTTATCCGCATCGCTACAGAAGCACCTGAAACCATAGATGCTTATGTAAATGAGGCGCCGGAGCGGGTGGCCAATTTCTCCGATATCTCAGACCGAAAAGAGATCATGACCGATAAATTCCTGCAACAGATGGATCATTCCCTCAGCCAGGTACTCAAAACATACCAGTTGCCGGTGCTTATCATTGGAACCGAACGTATCCTGGGTCACTTTAAACACCTGACCAAAAACGAAAGGACCATAGCCGCCTATATTCCAGGAAATTATGAATCTGCCACACTGCCTGAATTGAAAGAGCTGATCAATCCATACATCAGGCAATGGCAACGCGACAAAGAAATGTCTTTGCTGAAAGAAATAGACAGGGCGGCCAGTCAGCAAAAACTCGCTGCGGGCATCATGGATGTCTGGCGCGATGCCATTGACCATAAAGGCCGTTTGCTGATCGTGGAAAAGGATTTCATGTACCCAGCCCAACGCGGATCTGATGAAAACCTGATATATGATATTGAGCCACCGTATAACCGGTTTTCCTATATCAAAGACGCGGTTGATGATATCATGGAAAAGATACTGACCAATGGCGGTGATGTGGAATTTGTGGATCATGGTGTGCTGAAAGATTATAACCACATAGCACTCATTCGTTTTTACTGATGAGTGGATATACTGATTATGACGATTACCATGGAAAAGGGAAAAACATCTCCTTCGTGGAGGTCGAAACTGGAAAAAGAAATGGAACCCCGCCTCGTCGGGGTTCCTGATGCCTGGGCCCGGGCAATGGGTACCGGAAAGATGCTGATCCCCACGCCCCGGCTGATTGATGACCTGGTGAAGAAAATACCCAAAGGGAAGTTGGCTACGGTCAACCAACTCAGGGAAACCCTTGCCGCCAGGTACCATGCCGATGTCACCTGCCCGCTGACCACGGGTATATTCCTGAATATATCCGCCCATGCTGCGGAAGAAGACATATCTGCGGGCAAGAAGCGGGTAACGCCTTACTGGAGGGTATTGAAGGAAGGCGGGCTGTTGAACCCGAAATTTCCAGGCGGTTGTGCCATGCACGCCAGCAGGCTGAAAGCGGAAGGATTTGGCGTTATGCCGGCACGTGGAAAGGATAAGTTTGTTGTGAAAGATTTCGAGAAGAAACTCTGTAACTTACGGTAAAGCATAAATGCGCCCTTCCATGCCATCTATTTACACCATTACATTCAGCCCCTGCATCGATAAAAGCGCTTCGGTGCCATCCCTGATCCCCGAAAAAAAGTTGCGATGCAGTACACCCAAACTCGAACCGGGAGGCGGAGGCATCAATGTGGCAAGGGCCATCCATAAGCTGGGCGGATCGGCGGTTGCCGTGTACCCGGCCGGTGGGTACACAGGCCAGTATTTTAATGCGTTGCTGGGAAGGGAAGGGATTCCCTGCCAGGTCATTCCTTCCTCAGGTGAAACAAGGGAGAATATCATCATCCTGGACGAATCGAGCAATAACCAGTATCGGTTCGGCATGCCGGGAAATGCATTATCCTT
>RRZU010298248.1_pt1 | contig 10551 bp, 10 predicted proteins | sample 2165561 | NCBI WGS metagenome assembly RRZU01 (sample SAMN10456909, study PRJNA506462) | wastewater metagenome | isolation source: wastewater sludge | place: USA: Moscow, Idaho | reverse complement strand
TTATTTTAATTTTTAACAATAAAGAATATCAATTAGTCGCTGATTATTTTAGAGATTCTTATTCTATGTGGAATCTATTGTTAATAAAATTTGATGAAGCATTAATTGATGCTACCAACATTAAGTACTGGGGAGAGGATTCAGAGTTTTCTAGTATAATAAAATTAATATATAATATAGAAGACAAGGCTTTTAGCTTATTAAAAAATATATTAGGGTCACATTAATCTAAGTATTATGAAGAAGTATAGTCCGAAAAGTTTTATTTATAATGACAATAAAGAAATTGTTGATGTCACCATTTTATTAAATATATGGAAAAGAGAACATCTTGAAGAACAGTTGGTCTGCATATTGAGCCAATCAGTTTTACCAAAAGAGATTTGGATAATACACTATGAAGATTATGTAGAATCTCAAAATATAATTAATCTATACAGGCAATTTTTTTCAAATATTATTTTAATTAAATCTGAAAAGAACTTAAAATATTTTGGGCGTTTCTCTATAGCAATAAATGTTACGACATAATTTATTTCGTTAATAGATGACGACATAATTCCAGGTGAAGAATGGTTGTCGAACTGTGTCAATAAATGTGATAAGTTAAACTCAATTATTTCATGTACAGGTAGAATAATCCCTCAAAATGAATTTCAGCCGGAGAATACTAAAATAAATGATCCGCACAAGGTTTTTGTCGGAGATATGAAATATGTATTTAGGAATTATTGTGAAGAAGATACTAAAGTTGATTATGCCTGTAATAGTTACTTCTTTAAAACCGAATGGTTAAGCGGATATTGGTCAATATGGCCGGCTTCATTCTTATCTGGAGAAGATATTCATTTATCTGCAACTTGTAAATATGTTCTTGGAATAGACACTTATGTTATTCAACAATTAAGCAATTCTGATAACGGAAATATAAGAAAAAATTATGGAAGTGATGATATCGCCACATGGAAACAATCTAATTTTCTCACATTAAGAGAAGACATATTACGCTATCATATTATTAAGAATGGATGGAAGCCAATTATGTGGAAGTAAGCACTCCATGATAATAATAAAATTATTTTATATAATTATATAGTTTACATTATAAAATACATTACATTTGTATATATTTTATATACGTAATAAGAAAACCTATTTGTTTCTATTATGAAAAAAGAATTACTCAATTATATTACTCGAAATTTAGCTAGGAAAAAGAAACAAACTTTCTTTTCAATATTATGCATTATGGTTTCATCAATGATAATATTATTTAATATCTCTTTGAATAATGGCATTCAGCACAAATTAAAAGAGGGAGTAAACAATGCAATTTCAGGACAAATAACTATTTATAATATAAACAATTCAAAACTAAATATATTGGAGGCCCAATTAAAAGAGCAGATTCCATTTGAGTGGAGTATTAAAGAGCAAAATAAGATTATTAGAGAGATACAAAATATCCATATAAACAAAAGGATTCGTTTTGGCTCATTGATATCGTTTAAAGATGAAACATCTTATGTCAATATACATAGTCTAGAAGACGATCATCTACTAAAAATAAATAACTTAATCAATATAAAAGAAGGAACTTTACCCGATAAGTCTAGTATTCTTATTAGTGAAACGACAGCTAAAGATTTAAAGGTCCAAATCGGGGACACGGTTTTATTAGTTGCTAATAACTTAAATGATTATATGAGCGATGAAATAGCCAAAGTTTCAGGAATATTCGAAGAAAAGGGTCTTGCTATATATCTGGGATATAGTGCTTTTGTTCATTACGAATTAGGAGGAAATATTGTTCAGCTACCAACGGATGAATGTCTTGAATTAATAGTTAATTCTTCTGATGGACTAGATCTCACGGATAACCATTACAAAAAAATTGTAAGCGAGTTTAATGCTATTAATAGTGAATTGAAAATAGCACCTTGGGATAAAACAGTTCCTTTATTCTTCACTGTAGCCAATATATGGAAAGCTAGTGGGGCATATATACAAATTATATTTATCGCATTTAGTTTAATCATTTTAGTAAATCTAATCTCATTAATTATAAATTCAAGAAAAAAAGAAATAGGAACGTTATTAGCTTTTGGCTTTTCTTGGACTAAAATAACATTTATGCTCTGCATAGAGTATTTACTAATAGTTATTATTTCAATTATTATATCATATACTTTACTCTCTATATTTATTCAGCTATTACCACATGGTTCTATTATAATTCAATCAAAAGATATGCAAGCTGCTTTAATGACTGATATCCTTCCGTTAATATTATATGTGAAAAATATAATCTACGTGTCATTCTTATTTTGTACATCAATTATCGTTGCTGTGTTCATCAGCATACTAAAATTAAAAAGGAAAAATCCGATTTTACTATTAAATGGAAAATAACTTAGAATTTTATAACAATGAGAATTTTTATAATATTGGCTATTAGAAATGTATACAAAAATTACAGATCTACTTTATTGAATAGTGTAGGTATAACTATTTGTGCAATAATTACATTATTTATCTTTTCATTATCAAATGGTATTGAAAGTCAAATTATAACTAGAAGTATTAATTATGAGTCTGGAGCCGTTTCTATTAGCTTAGATAAAAAGATAGGTAGCACACAGAACAAATCTTCCGGTGACTCTTTATTATATAAATTGGAAAATCTGTTCAACAATGATAATAGAATTAGTAAATATTCATATAGGATTATCATTAATAATGCATTTTTGTATTATAACGACAATTCTCAAGCAATAAACATTACAGGAATTGGCGAAGATGAAATATCACTAGTTACTGATATGTATACCATGATAAAAGGTAGAGGTGATTCTATTCAAAATAAGAATATTGTTATAAGTAATGGCTTGGCAGAACTATATAACATTGGTATTGGTGATAATTGTAATATCATGCTACAGTCTATAGATGGTTCTATAAATTTTGATGAATATGTTGTTATTGGAATATTTCGAAATACTTCTAACATGAACAAGTTTATAATTTATATGAATTATAATGAATCGAAGATTTTATATAATACAAATCTTCCTACAAATATATTGATCAGTCTAGATAATATAGATAATACAAAAGATGTAAAGAAAACAATTCTAAAAGATTTAGGGTATAATAATTTAGCTCAAGTAGAGGGTGAGATTAAATTTAATCATATTAATATTTCATCTTATCAGGATCATTTGGGCTTTGCTAAGTCTATTGCTAGTTTCAACAAATACGGCATGCTTGGTGTTGCTTCATTCTTGATTTTAATATCTTTTGTCGGAATTTGGTCTATGCAAGTCGAAAATATCAATGAACGGAAAAAAGAAGTCGGCGCTCTACTTTCTTTTGGATTCGACCGTTGTTCAGTCAAAACAATATTCATTTATGAAACTCTATTTATTAGCTTCGTATCATTCATTATTTGCATACTATTCTCTTCAATAGCGATCACATTAATTAATTTAAATAACGGCTTATACCTAGGTGATTCTGCGTCATTCATATTTGGAACAGCAATTGTAAATCCAGAATTACATTTTTTAGATATATTTTTAGTTCTGGTAATAGTCACCATTTATCCATTAATTGCTTCTGTATTTTCATTATCAGCAATACATAAAACCCAAATAATAAATTTATTAAATGATAAATAATCAGGCTATGAAAAAGATTAGTATTATTACTCTTATCTGTGTATCTATTTTCCCCTTATTATGTTACAGTAATAATGTTTCATATTTATCTCAATTAGACAATTCTATTTATATGGAATATGCTAACCTTAAAATGGAATTAGTGAAAGACGGCAAAATTATGAGATATTATGATATGGAATTTTATCGTAAAGGTGATAAAATGAGGATGGAATTCACTGCTCCTGCTGTTGAAAAAGGAAGAAAAATGCTAAATGACAACAAAAGTTTATGGATGTTTTTACCGAGGACCTCTAAAGTCTTGAAATTGCCTTTTAAACAGTCGTTTATGGGGAGTGATGCTTCAAATAATGATTTAATGAGGATGTCCTACGAAAAGGATTATAATATCGTTAATACCAATGAAGAAAAAGAGGATATTATCTTAACACTTGAAGCAAAGGATTTAGAAGTGGCCTATAACAAGGTTATTGTTTTTTTTGACAAATCAAAAAAAATCCCTAAAAAATTAGAAATGTATAGCCTTTCTAAGAAACTAATCAAAACACTGACTTTTGATAATATTATTAAAGTCGATGATATATATATGCCATCATTACTTATAATAAAAGATGAAGTTCTAAAAAAGTCAGAAACGAAACTCTACTATACAAATATAAAAAGGAATAATACTAAATCAGATGATTTCTTCACTCTAGGATCTTTAAAAAGATAAGATTATGAAATGTGCTAAGATTATCCTATTTTCATGGTTATTCATTCAAATGAATGTCATTTCCCAAGAAGATTCAAAATTATTATATCAAGTAATTTTAGAAACAAAATTAGAGTATAATAATCTGGATAAAAATTCTGATGTAAATCCTAATAATATAATGAATATTAATGATTTTTTTTTTATATCGCAATTCTATCCTATAATAGAATTTAAAAACACTTATGGAAAATTAGATACAAAACTCCAAGCTGAAGCAGTAATAAAAAATTATGATCTAATAAAGGATTCTACAGATTTGTCTTTTCAAGAATTATATACACAATTTACTTTAAATGGAAAACATTTTTTTATTATTGGTAAGAAACGATTGGATTGGGGAACAGGAATAATTTGGAATCCTACAAATTTTTTCATTCAAAAAGATCCATTGAGGACACAAAATCGGCTTGAGGGGTTATTCATGCTTAATTATTCAACATTAATAAATTCAAGTTCTCTTAATTTCTACTTTTTCCCAAAAGAAAAAAAGGAAGATTTTAAATTTGCTGTAAAATATGACTTCTCCCTTAATAAAATAGATGCAAGTTTATCATTTGTTGAATACGGAAAACATCAACAATTTGGATATGACTTTTCATATGGAGGTAGTTCATTTACCTTATATTCTGAAGGTGTCATAAAAAATTTCACAAAAAGTTATAGGGTTTTTGATGATGGATCTCTAATTTATCCGGAGATTGAAAAGAAATCCTTTAAACCAGAAATAATAGTAGGCTCAACTATTTTGTTTAATGGTAATATATCTTTCACTGGAGAATATCGATTTAGAGGTGATTATCTGAATAAAAAAGAAATCGATTTATATAAGAGGTATTTACCATCAAATATGGAAGTATATGACCCTATAAGTGTCGGTAAACATACAATTTTTGTAAATGCTGAATATAAGGATACATATAATCGCTGGTCAGCTAATCTTAGGTCATTTTATGACCCGATATCAGATCAATTGGTCTTGTCTCCATTAGGAACTTTTTCACAGAATAACTTTCAAATTGAAGTGTCAACTATGTTTTATAATAATTCCATTTCAACACATAATTTTCAAAGTTCAATTTTATTAAGTTGTTTCTTCTAAAATAACATTTATTATATGAAAACAATAATCAAATTAGAGAATATATACAAAAGTTATAAAATTGGGAATGTAGAGAATCTCGTTTTAACGAATTTTTCTTGGGATTTCACCGATAATTGTTATACAGTTCTTGCAGGTCCATCAGGATCAGGTAAATCTACTTTATTAAACATATTAGCGACTTTGGATATTCCAGATAATGGCAAATATTACTTAAACGAAGCTCAGGTCAATTTCGATAATAAAAAGAAATTAACATGTATTCGCAAAGATAATTTCGGTTTTATATTTCAATCATTTAATTTAATACCGGTATTAAATGCATTGGAAAATGTTGAACTGCCATTGACCCTTTTTCCGTATAAAAAGGATGAACGCAAAGAATTAGCGTTAAAAGCACTCTCTCTCGTTGGGTTAGAGAAAAAAATCAAAAATCGTCCAGGTGAAATGTCTGGCGGAGAACAACAACGTGTGGCAATAGCACGAGCTATAGCTCGTCGTCCTTCTATTGTCTTTGCTGATGAACCGACAGCGAATTTGGATAGAAAGAACGCTTTAAATATCATAGATTTAATGAAAAAACTAAATGAAAATGATAATATCAATTTTATCATTGCCAGCCATGATGAGAAAATCATACATAATGGTAAAGAAGTTATTGATATGGGTTTATAATTAATTCTTAAATTTGCACTAGATATTTTAGATTTACAATATGGAAGATAGAAAAATCAATGAATATGAAAGCATAGAGATTATATCAAAAATGCTTAAAAATGCTCGAAGTAATCAAAGGGCACAAATTAATTGTAACATACTACTTACTTGGGGTTATGTTACATTACTTATTTCTTTGCTCGTTTGGTTTCTTAAAGGACTTAATTTATTTTCTCATGCAGCTTTGTTATGGTTTATAATTCCAATAATTTGCTATCCAGTTTCCAGATACTTATCTGCTAAGGATAACGTACCTATTAAGTCGTATTTAGATAGTATTATTGATTATATTTCTATTTTATTTATTGCAGTATGCTCTTCTATAGCCATTATTTCTATAATAACAGATTTTCAGGTTGTATTAGCTATTGAAGGTATATTATTTAGTATATGGGCTATAATTATTGGATTATTAATCAAATATAAACCAATAATCATAGGAGGTATAGTTGGGGTAATTGCTGCGCATTTTCTTATTTTTATCAATGGTATTGACAATCAAGTACCCATTTTTTCTATAATTGTTTTTATTTCGATTATAATACCTGCTCATTTATTTAAAAGATCAATTACGAAATCTAATAATGTTTAAAGGATTAGACCCAATACTACATTCAGAGCTACGGTTAGCAATAATGTCTCTTCTATTATCCATACAAGAGGCCGATTTTATGTATATACTTGAACAAACTAAATCGACTGGAGGAAACTTAAGTATACAAATTGAAAAGCTTAGTAAAGTCGGATATATTGCTGTATCAAAAACTTTTAAAAACAAACGTCCTTGTACTATATGTAAAATTACACCCATCGGAATAAAAGCGTTCGAGGAATACGTTATCGCTATAAAAACATATATAGAGAAAAATTGATTTTTGGTCTTCTTGTATTATTGTAAAATAGGCTTTGTCTATTTTGAAATAAGACAGTGGACTGTTTTTACGCCATTTGCTGCCATATCAACGCCACTCACTGCCAGTAAACTAATATACAGAGTAAAGGGGCTCTGATCTGACTATTTTCGTCCTGCATTTATATTGATGCAATAATTTAACAATTAAATTATGGACGAAAAATTAAAAAACAAAGAAACACTTTTGGTCGTCAATAAAAGTGACGGCAATAAAGTAAAAGCAGTCAAGGGTGTAGATGAGCAGGGTAATCTCGAATCTGTTGATCCAAAAGCAAGCAATCAAGGAGAATTCATTCAGATTGATGAGAAAGCGGGTATTCTGGAGAACTTCTTCTCTAACCTCAAAAGAGAATTCCAAGACCCGACTCATTTCAATTTCTTCCGTTCTCCTATCGAGAAAATTGAGAATATCGCTTCTGCTTTAAAGGAAATGTTTAAAGATGAAGATGGTAATTCCGTTTTTTTATCCCAAAGCCGTGTTAATCCGGAGGACTTCAACAAACAGCAAAAGACACAAGATCAATTCCAAGAGTACAAACCTGTCGATGAAAGCCGTATCAATTGGGGACAATTGGAAAAACTCGGTGTTACCCGCGAGATGCTAGAAGAACAGGGGAATCTTAAAGCCATGCTTAACTGGCATAAATCACCGAACCTGATACAGGTAAACCCAACTTATGAAGGGATTGCATTTCAGGTACAGGCACGATTATCCTTTGAGGAAAACCCTGATGGCAGTATCCGTCTGAAAGCGGATAGCTATCAACCTGCTCCCACTCTGGATATTCCCTTTCATGGAGCGACATTGACCGACGAAGACAAAAAGAACCTGCTGGAAACATCGAATGCCGGAAGAATCATTGAGCTTACAGGAAAGAACGGTGAACAAATTCCATCCTTTGTTTCTTTGGATAAACTGACGAACCGCCTCGAAGCGATACCAGTAGCCAATGTTGCATTTAAGGATACGCTCAAAGAGGCCCCTCTTTCTGCCGAACAACTACAATCACTGTATGAAGGCAAAAAGACATTAGTCGAAGGTATGACATCAAAGAATGGAAAACCCTTTGATGGCTATGTTCAGTTCAATGCAGCGAAAGGATCTCTTGATTTCTCCTATGACGGACTGGACCGGAATAAATACAGGCAAGACAACAGACAGGAACAACAACAATCCCAAAATCAGGAATCCCAGCAGAAAGTCCGTATCCCCACAAAACTATTGGGTGTGGATCTGGATGAGAAACAACAAAACTCACTTCGTGAAGGAAAAGCCGTGTATGTTCAAGGTATGGTCAAAGACGGGCAGGATCAACCCTTCAACGCTTATGTAAAAGTGAATGAAGAAAAGGGCAAGCTCGACTTTTTCAGATGGAATCCGGATAAAGCACAGAAACAGGGAGCCGAGGTTAAACCTGCCGAAGAAAGCAAAACACAAGTTGCCGTCAATTCACAGGGTAAGACCAGCGAGAGCCTGAAAAATGTAAAAGAACCGATAAAGCAGGGCCAAACCTCTCCGACACAACAGCAGGCAGAAAAACAAAAGGAAACGCAGCGTCCTGCCCGCACCGTAAAAAAGAGCGGCGGAGTAAAGATGTAAATTTCAACCTTCTTAATAAATCCATTTTATAACAAAACGGTCTATCGGTCTTAGTGACCAACGTATAAATAAGAAAAGATATTTAATCTTGTTTTTTTCATTAACAAAACGGTCTGTGACCGCCACTAAAAATCCATAATAAAAAATGAAAGTAATCATCGCAGAAAAACCATCTGTAGCCCGTGATATTGCGGCTATTGTTGGAGCCACCAGCCGTAAAGACGGCTATCTGGAAGGAAATAACTATGCCGTAACCTGGGCTTTCGGCCATCTGGTTGGACTAGCCATGCCCGAAGAGTATGGTATCAAAGGTTTTCAAAAGGAGAACCTGCCTATATTGCCGGACGACTTTAAGCTAATCCCCCGCCATATAAAAGAGGGTAAAGAATATAAACCCGATCCGGGGGCAATGAAACAGCTCAAAGTCATTCGTGAATTATTTGATAAGTGTGAACGTATCATTGTCGCTACCGATGCGGGACGCGAAGGCGAGTTGATATTCAGATACATCTATGATTATCTGGCTTGCAGCAAGCCCTTCGACCGCCTTTGGATCAGCTCACTCACCGATCAGGCTATCCGCGGTGGCCTGCAAAGCCTACGACCGGGACAAGAATATGATCATTTATATTACTCAGCCAAAGCCCGTAGCCAGGCGGATTGGCTTGTCGGTATTAATGCCTCACAAGCCTTATCCATATCCGCAGGCTCAGGTGTCTGGTCTTTAGGACGTGTCCAAACACCGACATTGGCAATGGTCTGTTCACGCTATCTTGAAAATAAGGATTTTGTATCGCAGAAATACTGGCAGCATAAACTCAATCTGTCAAAAGACGGAAATGTATTAACCCCTGTTTCCGAAGATAAATATAATGACCGTATGGATGCGGACAATATAGCCGGACAGATATCTCAGAATGGAATAGCGACAGTAAAGTCCGTAGAGAAAAAGACGGTAAAACAAGAGCCGCCACTTCTCTATGACCTGACGGCTTTACAAAAAGAAGCTAACAGCAAACACTCCTTTTCTGCTGATAAGACTCTATCCATTGCCCAGAAGCTATATGAGGGAAAGCTGATCACTTATCCCCGTACCGGAAGCCGTTATCTTTCTGCTGATGTATTTGAAACCGTTCCTGAATTACTATCCGGTTTCAACGGACATCGCTTGTATGGTGAAACGGTCAAACAGCTAAAAGACCTGAATAACCGCAGTGTCAACGATGCAAAAGTAACCGATCATCATGCCATTATCCCGACGGGAAACAAGCCGGGCGGTTTATCCGCCGATGAGAACTTAATTTTCGATATGATTCTCTGCCGCATGCTGGAAGCATTTTCTATCACCTGTATTAAAGAACAGACTACTGTCCGTTTCGAGGTGCAGGAAAAGATATTTTTAACCAGAGGAGCGATCATTAATCAGGCAGGCTGGAGATCGGTCAGCGGCATAATGGCTGATGAGAACGAAAAAGATGACAGCAATACCCTGCCACCACTTAATGAAGGCGATCAGTGGAATATCGATTCAACCGATACGCTTGAAAAGCAAACGAAGCCCCGACCGTTACATACGGAGGCCAGTTTACTCTCCGTAATGGAAACCTGCGGGAAAGAACTTAGCGATGAAGCCGAACGCGAAGCTCTTAAAGAATCAGGTATTGGCACACCTGCTACCCGTGCGGCTATCATTGAAACGCTTTTCTCCCGTGAATATATTGTCAGGGATAAAAAAGCCCTTGTTCCTACCAATAAAGGATTGGTCGTCTATCTGGCTGTCAAAGA